>Ga0154407_1157_pt1 | contig 46598 bp, 39 predicted proteins | sample RifGroB2_FD_115911 | JGI IMG/M metagenome (GOLD analysis project Ga0154407, IMG submission 115911) | Desulfobacterales bacterium GWB2_56_26
CTCATGATGCGGCAAAATGAAGCGCAAAGGGCGGATGATATGGGGGGCGGCCCTCAGCAGGACCTCCCGCTCGCGCAGGGCCTCGCGGACCAGGCGGAATTCGTAGTACTCCAGATACCGGAGTCCGCCGTGGATCAGCTTGGTGGAGGCCGATGAAGTGCCGTGGGCAAGATCCTCCTGTTCGCAGAGAAAGACGGAAAGTCCCCGTCCCGCGGCATCACGGGCTATGCCGCAGCCGTTGATGCCACCGCCTATTACCGCTACATCGAAAACAGGAGTCTTCATTTTTCGGCACTCTGTTGCAGAGGTACTCTTTCAGGAACCGTTGCCAGAATTTCGGCCGTCTTCCGGCCGTACATCATGGCTTGGGCTTACTGCTTGGTTTCAGCTTTCATAATAAAAAGTTTCGAACGCAAGTCTAACTGAGAATTAACCGAAAACAAATTCTCAGGCAAGTGAAATTCTTACGGCAACAACATTTTTGTAAAGTATGGCATTTGCCTCTGTAATAGCGAGCTGTCAGGGCCTGACGACCACCACGTTCACATCGTTTTCATTGCAGATGGCCTGAAGCTCTTTGGGCAATGGCGCATCGATGACGATGGTGTCGATCTGGGAGATGTGGCCGATCCGGATCGGCGCGTTCCGTTCGAGCTTCATGGCATCGGTAACCAGGATGATGTGGCGGGCGTTCCTGATGATCGCCTGGGCCACCCGGACCTCACGGAAATCGTAATCGAGCAGCGAGCCGTCCGCATCGATGGCGGAGACGCCGATCACGGCATAATCGGCCTTGAACTGGTTGATGAAATCCACCGCCGCGTCGCCGACGATCCCGCCGTCCGAGCGGCGTACCTGGCCGCCGGCGATAATGAGCTCCACACCGAGAAAATTTTTCATGATTTCCACGGCATTGATGTTGTTGGTGATAACCAGCAGGCCGCGGTGGCCGGCCAGAGCGTGGGCTACCTGTTCCGTGGTGGTGCCGATATTGATGAGCAGCGAACTGTTGTCGGGGATCAACTCCGCCGCCTTCTTGCCGATGGCTTTTTTGGCGCCGGGGGCGAGAAGGCGTCTTGCTTCGTAACTGACGTTTTCGATGCCCGAGCCGACGATGGCTCCGCCGTGCACCCGCTGCAGCAGCTGCCTGTCGCACAGTTCGTTGAGGTCCTTACGGATGGTCTGGGGCGAAACCTTGAAGGCGGTGGAGAGTTCGTCGACATCGACCCGGCCATGTTCCCGGGCAAGTGCGAGGATGGTGTTCTGTCGTTCGGAGAGTGTTTCCATGGAGCCTTCCTGAAAGTTGGGAGTGAAAGGGGGTCTGCCGCGGACGTTCCATTATTCAATGAAGGTTCGTTAATGTCAAATTATATTTCAAATGAAAGATGTGGCGGCGAAAAAAAGGACAAAACGAAAACAATATCTGAATCGAGAACGGCAGCGAGGTCGGCAGAACGGCGCGGAATGAGATAGATTGCTTGAAAAAAGGCGGCGTGCCTGTATACTTGCGGATCGCTTGGTTGAAAACCTCAAAAATACCTTCTCATGAAACTGGCACCCTTTCAAGGAGACCAATGACACGTATCCAGGCAAATCTTCTTCTGACTCTGGCGGCCATCATCTGGGGCAGCAGTTTCGTGGTTCAGCAGATCGGCACCGGCGAGTTGGGGACCATCAGTTTTACCGGCTCCCGATTTCTGGTCGGGGCCTGCATGGTCCTGCCTTTTGCCTGGCGGCAGTTCCTGAGGGTCAGCCGGGAAGAACGGCCATTTAAGACCGCCGACTGGCTGGGGATTCTCTTGACCGGCTGTGTCCTGTTGACGGCGGCGGTCCTCCAGCAGCACGGCATCCTGCGGACCACCGTCACCAATTCCGGTTTTCTCACCGCCCTCTATGTTCCGATGGTGCCGGTGCTGGGCTTGCTCATCCTGCGGCGCAAGGTTCATTTCACCATCTGGCCGGCCTCGATCTGCTGTTTTGTCGGCACTTTCATTCTGAGCGGCGCCCGCGAGGTGGCTCTTGCAACGGGGGATCTGTGGGTGATCTCCAGTACCTTGTTCTGGGCGACCCACGTCATGCTGGTCGGGGCGATGGCCTCGCGGACCCGGGCGCCGCTGGTGGTGGCGGCGGGGCAGTTCCTGGTCTGTGGCTGCGGCGGCCTGCTCGTAGGCTTTTGGGTCGAAGCACCTGCGCCCGCCCATTTTGCCGGGGCGCTCTGGGGCATTCTCTATGTGGGGATTTTTTCGGTGGGGATGGCCTTTACCCTGCAGGTGGTCGGCCAGCGCTTCACCCCGGCAGCCGATGCGGCGATTATCCTCAGTTCCGAAACGGTCTTTGCGGCCATCGGCGGCATGATCTTCCTGGGCGAACGGCTGAGCCTCATGCGTCTCTCCGGCGGCCTCTTGATACTCATCAGCATTCTCGCCGTCGAACTCGTCCCCCACCTCTCCCGGCCGCGCTCCCTGGCGGCGAGGGGGTCAAATCTTTCTTCTTGACAGCAAACCCGCTCGCTATTCTTACAGTAGTTCTGGCGATATTCTTGCCGCCGGCCGGCATATTTCGTAAGCTAGCTCCTGCTAGGCTGCGTCCCCGGCCGACGAGCTCCCCTGAAACGGCTATTTCCGTCTAATCATCTGTAATTCTAGAATATTCTCACTCGACATTGACCCGACATGGCCAAGATATCAGGCCACTTGTCCACCGATTCCTCCAGATGTCCCCTAGGATGTTTGAGCGGCCGGACGTATAAAAAAATCAAAGAAGGGTTCTTTCGACTGTCGTGACTATCTTGGAAAGGGAGGACATACGATGAAGACGGTGAAATCGATTATTGTGGCGGTATTGGTAGCAGGATTAATGGCGGTCCAGGCAGAGGCCCGGGACCAGGGCGTGAATGGATTGGTGGTGGGCGCTGGCAGCGGCGCTCTGGTGGGCCAGGCCATCGGCCGCGACACCGAAGGGACCCTCGTCGGGACTGCGGTGGGCGGCATGCTGGGTTATATAGTAGGCAATGAGATGGATAAGCAAGGTAACGATACTGCCTATGCTTCGGACAACGGCTATGCTTCGGCGCAGTCGGCGGTATACCTGCCGCCTCCTTCACCGTCGCCTAATTTGGTCCTTGCCTTCGGAGGCCGGCATGATCGTCGGCACTATGGTCCGATCGAGAGATGTCGCGATATTGTCACCGTTAAATGCTGGCACGGTCGATGTCGGGAGGTGATCAGAACCGAGTGCAGGGAGCGAGACCGACATTGGCGCGGCGACCGATATTGGCGCGGCGATCGACATTGGCGCGGTGACCGATATCGGCATGACGATCGTCACGATCGCTGGCGTGACCGCCCGCGTCACCGTGACAGGTGGTAGCGAGAGATCTGAGATAGAGCACAGTTCAGAGGGGAACGTGGTTGCAGGAAACTGCCGCGTTCCCCTCTTTGTTTGGGATGCCACGGAAAAGTCGGCACAAGTCAGGAGGAGAACTGGCGGCCATCGGTGGATCCGGCTATAATGATTCTTTAATTTTTCTGAACAAATTTGGGCTCAGCCAAGACCATCCAGATGGTGTATCGAATCCTTGCCGACGCGGTCGCGCTCCTGCATTTCCTGTTCATTCTCTTTGTCGTTGCCGGCGGCCTGCTGGCCTTGTGCCGCACACCCTAGCCCTTGCTTTAACCTTGCCTTGCCCGCCGCGGTATGAGACCCTGACGTTGCGGAAATCCGGAATTGGGTGTATCTAACCCACCATAAGGGGGATAGGTACCTCTTACCTCTTTATCGATAAACCGTACCTGGGAAAGAGAGATCGGCATGGAATGGCTATGGGATATCAACGTCTGGAGTTCCCTTCTGACGTTGACCATCTTGGAAATTGTCCTCGGAATCGACAATATCGTTTTTCTCACCCTGCTGGTAGGCAAGCTGCCCGATCACAAGCGGGCTTTTGCCCGCCAGTTCGGCCTTCTCGCCGCCATGGGCACGCGCATCCTGCTGCTTCTGTCGGTGGCCTGGCTGGCGCGGCTGGTCCAGCCCCTCTTCCGGGTCTTCGACCATCCGGTCTCGGGGCGCGACCTGGTCCTGCTGCTCGGCGGGATCTTTCTGATCTATAAGGCGGTTATGGAAATCCACGGCAGCCTGGAAGGCGGAGAGGAAGTCCATGGGCCGAAACACATGTCCAACCTGTTGCCGCTGATTATCGTCCAGATTGCGATCATCGACATCGTTTTCTCCCTGGATTCGGTGATCACCGCCGTCGGCCTGGCGGACCATGTGCCGGTCATGGTGGCGGCAATCGTCATCGCCATCGGCGTCATGATGTTTGCCGCCCGGCCCATCGGCGATTTTGTGGAGAAGCATCCGACCGTGAAAATGCTGGCCCTGGCCTTTCTTGTTCTGGTCGGCTTCGCGCTGGTGGCGGAAGGTACCGGCCATGAAATACCCAAGGGCTACCTCTATTTCGCCATGGCCTTCTCGCTTCTCGTGGAGATGCTTAACCTTCGCCTGCGGCGCAAAAAAGCACCGGTCCATCTCCACCAGATCTATGAAGACCTCCTCAAGGAGCGGGACGAACAGGCGGAGTAGCCCCCTCGCAGGCGATCTCTTCGGCCGCGAAGACACCATCGCAAACGGCCGAGAGTGCGGCGATAAAGGCGGTCTGAACCTGTGCCGCCGGGGTCGTGTTTCCGGCAAAGGCGAGGTCTCTCGTGGCGGTGGCATCATGGACCAGGGTGCAGTGGAACCCGAGATCCTTCGCCGCTCTGACGGTGGCGTCGACACACATATGGGTCATCATGCCGACGATGACCAGACGATGCACCCCCTGGGCCCGCAACGTCTCCAGCAGCGGCGTTTTGAGGAAGCTGTTGGGGAAATTCTTGGTGATCACCGGTTCCTCCGGCCGGGGAGAGACCATTGGATGGATTTTCTGGCCTGCCGTGCCGGGCAGGAAAAAGCCGCCTCCGGGCCGTACCGATTCATGGGCGACATGGACAACAGGCAATAGCCTGTCCCGCCAGCATTGCAGGAGTTTTGCGGCCTGGCGGGCCGCCGTTTCGGCACCGGCCAGTTCCATTTTGCCGCCGGGAAAATAGTCATTCTGGATATCGATGAGGAGAAGAGCATCTTTGTCGTGGTCTTTCATTGCGTTGCTCCTTGGTATTGTTGCGGAAAGGGGGAAAATTGGTCGGCAACCACCAGCCATCTGCCGTGTTCCCTGATCAGGGTGAGCATATCCCGGCCGGTGAGAAAAAGTGTCGTGCCATCGGCCTCGCCCGCCAATTCGTAGTAATAGGTGACGACTGCTGCTTCGTCAAAAACCTGCACCCGGACTTCTTTTTCCTTCCACGAATGGATGGCTACTCCCCTGGCAAAATTGCTCCAACCGGCGATGCACGCCTCTCTGCCTTCCAACCGGTATGGGTCAACCGGGGTGAGGGCCACCATCCGGTCGTGGAAATAATCCGGCAATTTTTCAAGTTCTACCAGGTTGCCGCAGGTCCAGCATCTATTCATTGCCTGGACCGTCGCCCATACTTCCTGTTCGGTCTTGTTCATCGTCTTCCATTGAAGTGAATTTTTTGGTAAAAAGCGGCAAGGTAACCACTCAATTGCTGCTCGGTTATAACGTTCATTGTAGTCGCCCGGGCGAATCTGCAAAGTGTCGGTATTGACAAAAAGAAGGCGATAATGGACAATCCGACTTTTCAGGAGCCATTATGCCGACTGTCGCCTTGCTTGCCGTACAAAACTGCATGTACTCCAGTATCACCGGACCGTTCGATTGCTTGTCGGTGGCCTCCTCCCTGTGGCAAACGATGTCGGGAGGAGCGGAGCCATCCCTGTTCAGCCCGACGGTGGTGGCGCCCGCCGGCAGAATCGTTACCGCCTTCAACGGCACGATCATCTTGGCCGATGACTGCCTCCGCGACGATATCGTTTACGATATCGTTTATGTACCGGTAGTTTTTGGCGAGCTTTCGCCGCTTTTAGCCGACGCCGAAACCATCGGCTGGCTTGCCCGCCAGGGCGAGCGGGGCGCCTGTCTCTGTTCCGTCTGTGCCGGGGCCTTTCTTATCGCCCAGACCGGCAGGCTGAACGGCAGAAAGGCGACCACCCACTGGAACCTGGCGGACAGTTTCGCCGAGCGTTTTCCCGACGTCATCCTGAAGCGGGAAAAGATGCTGGTCGATGAGGGCGATTGCATTACCGCCGGCGGGGTTTCGGCCTATCTGGATCTGACGCTGTACCTGACGGCCCGGTTCGGTTCCCACGAACTGGCCGCGATGCTGTCGAAGCTCCTGCTGATCGATCCATCCCGGCGCCTGCAGACTCCCTACCAGACCGGCAGCTTCAGGAAAAACCATGGAGACCTGGAGATTCTCGCCGTGCAGGAATGGCTCGAGGCCAATTTTGCCGGGATGGTCACTATCCGCGACCTTGCGGCCAGAGCGGGTCTCGGGGAGCGGACCTTCATGCGGCGGTTTAAGCGAGCAACCGGCGATACCCCGCTGCTCTATCTGCAGCAGCTGCGCATCGAGGCGGCGAGAAAACTTTTCGAATCGACCGCCGAGACTATCGAGGAAGTCACCCGGCAGACGGGTTACGAGGATATCAGCTCCTTTCGCAAACTCTTCAAAAGATCCACCGGACTCTCACCGTCCGCTTATCGAAGAAAGTTTTCCGGCTTCTTTTAATGCATTAGAAATTCATGATTTTTAAGAATGAATTTCGTGAAGGTACTTATATACCCCTTCAAGGGAGTACTGAAAAGAGTCCCCCTTGTGGGGGTAGCATAGGTTTCCATGACTCCGGTCTTATGTTTTCATCATGACAAAGGGAAACCTCTCGCAGTAAGATGGCCCTATCGGTTTTGCTCCGGCGAGCGGACTTTTAATACACAGACAGGCTGACAGGATGAGGTGCGGAGATGTTTGAGAAGAAGATTGAAGTCGGATATAAACGGGCGAAGGCGGGGATCGAGCAAAAGACCCTGGTATACGGTGAGAAGACCCTGATGGTCGAGTTCAGGCTGCACCAGGGCGCCAGCCTGCCCTTGCATGCCCATCCCCACGAACAGACCGGATATCTGGTGAGCGGCAGGATTTTGCTCACCATCGGCGAGGTGACCCATGAGGTCCTGCCCGGCGACAGCTGGTGTATCGGCGGGGGGGTCAGGCATGGCGCCGAGATCCTCGAAGACTCGGTAGCCCTTGAGGTCTTTGCCCCGGTGCGCAAGGAATATCTGCCGGCTATGCAGGATGAAATGGTCGAGTTTTGAACAGGATCGATCAGTGTTGTGCCGGATTTTCCAGCTGAGCCGTGGCGAATTATCCCCTCTTTGTTCCGGCTCAGCCATCAGCTGGAGTGCCGGCAAATTCTGCCGAATTTACTCCAGCAATAGCTTGGTCAGGGCATTATACACATCTCGTAAATAGACCACTCCCACAACCTTGCCGTCCGATCTGACGACCGGCAGCCTTCGGATCTGTTCGGTGAGGAAAATATCGGCACAACGCAGCAGGGTCTCCTCGGCGGCGATGACCCGGACATCCTCCGTCATGATCTTGCTGACAAGCATGGACTCTGCGATCGCGGATTTTTCCCTGCGGATCGATTCCCAGGAAATATCCGAAAGACGTTCTTCGAAAAAGACATGTGCCGGGATGATGATCCGGAGAATGTCTTTGGTCGATACAATACCGACGAGATTCATGGCCTGGTCGAGAACGACTATGCCGTTTACCGACAGACCGTGGCCGCGTTTGGTCGAACGCATGACCTGGACGGCTTCACGCAAGGACATTTCCGGAGTCAGCCAGTTCTTGATGGGTTCCATTATGTCTTTGACTTTCATGTTTCCTCCCGCTTAAGATCTTATCGTAACTCCTTAAGTTTTCTTTTCTTCGGCCACAATTTGATAGTACCATATCAAAGGTTGTTTTATCAATACTGCTTATGATGATGTTCACGACAATGAATAAAAAGAGATGGAATTCTACCAAGAATATGGTTTCATCTGTTTTTTTCGCATCCTGTCCACCCGGGTCATTGCTGCGACCGTTGCCTTCAGTTGCGGGGCCACCGCGGCACCTGAGCAGTATAGTTCATTTACATGTTGTAATTACAGACAATATTTGCATGGCACGGAAGCCTGACCATTATCGATAGCAGGTGCCGAAAAGGGAAAATCCCTAGCTTTTTTCGCCAATATTTTTTAAAAGAGGGAGTTACGCGAACTTCAGGGGGAAAAGACGGTTTTTCGCCAGGATGCGGAACGAAAACGTTTCCATCCATAATGCAGGTATTTTGCTGAAATATTGATAAAATCTGGAAAATCTTCCGGCCGGTACGGCGTATCGGTTATCTCTCTAGGAGACACGTATGGCTGTCCACGTCGCAGATCATCCGCTCATCAAACATAAGCTCGGACTCATGCGTCGCCATGATATCTCAACCAAGGATTTTCGCGACCTGTCTTCCGAGGTTGCCCGCCTTTTGACCTACGAGGCGGCCAAGGATCTGCCCATCCAGAAAAAAACCATCCAGGGATGGGCGGGACCGGTCGAGGTGGACGAGTTGAAAGGCAAGAAGATTACCATCGTACCCATCTTGCGGGCCGGACTGGGGATGATGAACGGCGTCATCGATCTCATTCCATCGGCCAAAGTCAGTGTCGTCGGCTTCTACCGCAATGAGGAGACGCTTCAGCCGGTCGAATATTACGTTAAAACGGCCAAGGATATCGAAGAGCGGGTCGCCCTCATTCTCGATCCGATGCTGGCCACCGGCGGCACCTTGCTGGCCACCATCGAGACCTTGAAAAAGGCCGGGTGCTTGACAATCAAGGGCCTCTTTCTCGTTGCCGCACCCGAAGGAATCAAAAGGGTGACCGAGGCCCATCCCGATGTCGATATCTATGTTGCTGCGGTGGATGACGGCTTGAACGAGTTCGGCTACATCCTGCCTGGGCTGGGCGATGCCGGGGATAAAATCTTCGGGACCAAGTAGAGTCGCCCTGGGGGAGGAAGCCCTGCAGGCTGACTGAAGATATAAGAAAAATTTGCTTTACCGATAAAGAGTTACGTAACATGACCGTAGCCGATTCTGCGATTCAACCATTCTTAATTTGAGGTAGTAATGAAATTTCCCATAGATTTAAGTAAATACACCAAGCTTACCTTCGACCTGCAGCAGGAGAGGCTCACCGACCGGCAACGTCAGACGCTGATTAATAATATCCAGCTGGTGCGCGACAGTCTGGTGTTTTTTACGGCGCTCGCCAATGTCAAAGGCTTGGGAGGGCACACCGGAGGTGCCTACGATATCGTGCCGGAGGTACTGGTCGTCGATGGCTTCATGAAAGGCTCGGCGGCCATCCATCCAGTCTATTTCGACGAGGCGGGCCACCGGGTGGCCATCCAGTATGTGATGGCGGTGCTGAACGGCTATCAGGCGCCGGAATGGCTGCTTCATTACCGCGAATATAACAAAGGCCTCTACGGTCATCCCGAACGCGACGAGAAGAACGGCGTGTTCTTTTCATCCGGCCGGCTTGGCCACCTATGGAGTTATGTGAACGGCGTGGCCGAAGCGGACGTCGCAAAAACCGTGGTCATGTTCGGCAGCGACGGCTCCCAGATGGAGGGAGACAATGCCGAGGCGGCCCGCTATGCGGTGGCCAGAAACCTCAAGGTCAAAGTGATCGTCGACGATAACGATGTCACCATTGCCGGAAATCCCAGCTACTACATGAAAGGCTATGACGTCGCCGCGACTCTTGCGGGCAAGGGCCTCGCCGTGAACGTCGGCAACGGCGAGGACATCGATGACCTGTTCGGCCGGATCCGCAAGGCGCTTCTCGCCGACGGCCCGGTTGCTCTCGTCAACAAGCGGTTGATGGCGGTCGGCGTGCCCGGTATCGAAGGTTCTCCCAAAGGCCATGACGTCATTGCCGTGGGTCTCGCCGTCGATTATCTGCAGGCGAGGGGCCTCACCGCGGCGGCCGAGATGCTGCAGAATTTCCCGGTCGAGAAGACCACAGTCACCTATCTGGGCAGCACTCCGGAGATGGGCAAGGTTCGCGACGATTTCGGCAAGGTGGTCTGCGAACTACTCGATTCCATTGACGATCCGGCCGCCAAGGTATTGGTTGTCGATTCCGATCTGGAAGGCTCCTGCGGCCTCCACCATATCCGTAAGAAACATCCCGAGGTCTACGTTCCCGGCGGAATCATGGAAAGGAACAACTTCTCGGTTGCGGCCGGTTTCGGTTCCGAGCCGGGCAGGCAGGGGATCTTCGGCACCTTTTCCGCCTTCCTGGAAATGGTCGTCTCCGAGATTACCATGGCCCGGCTCAATCAGGCCAATGTCCTGGCCCATTTCTCCCATTCCGGCATCGACGATATGGCCGACAATACCTGCCATTTCGGGATCAACAACTTTTTTGCCGACAACGCGGTGGCCGAAGGCGATCTCACCCGCCTCTACTTCCCGGCGGATGTCCTGCAGCTCAGGGCAATGATGAAGAAGATCTTCGGCGATGCCGGCCTTCGTTTCCTCTTCTCCACCCGCTCGGCAACACCCTATATTCTTGATGAGCAGGGCCGGAAATTTTTCGAAACCGGCTATTCCTTTACCCCCGGCAAGGATGAGATCGTTCGCGAAGGCGTCGATGGCTATATCGTCACCTACGGCGAGATGCTTTATCGCTGCCTGGATGCGGTGGAACAGCTGCGGGCTCAGGGCATGCGGGTCGGCCTGATCAACAAACCGACCCTGAATGTGATCGACGAGGAGATGCTGGCGAAAGTCGGCAAAAGTCCCTTCGTGCTGGTCGTGGAGAGCCAGAACAGCAAAACAGGACTCGGGGTGCGCTATGGCACCTGGCTGCTGGAAAGGGGCTTGACTCCCCGTTATGCCGGCATGGGAACGAGCAGGATCGGCCACGGCGGAATAGCCGAGCAGCTGCCGCATCAGGGGCTTGCCGTCGAGGACATCAAGGCAAGGCTCCTCGCCATGCGCTGAGCCGTAGAGTCGCTGAACGGTCCTTGATAGAGGAGTCCCGCCTGGGACCAGGTGGTCTCTACGATCCTGCCTGGTCCCAGGGGTACGAGAATTTCTCCAACAGGGAATGGTTCAGGTGTGGTATCCTGAGAGGTGTATTGTGTAGTTGTCGGAGGCGGAAGCAGCGTTGTTCGGAACAGCTTGTCCAAATGTTGGATAATGTTGGACGGTAACAGAAATCATGGAGACGGAATGGACGGGAAAAGCAGAGAGCCTGGCGTGCAGGACAGTGTTTCTTCACAACTTGCGGGACATCGAAAAATTCGTGCGAAACTGTTGTGGTCGTTTTCGGCGCTGATCGCGCTCACCCTGGTGGTAATCGCAATCACCCTCATTTCGCAGACCTTTGCCCAGAGAACAATCGACGATCTGGTGCGGGTCCATGGCAAAGTCGCCCGTTTGAGTCTTGAAACGGAAAAGACCTTGCGCGTCATGCAGGGGCTGGAAAAGGATTTCCTGCTGAACCACGACAAGATCGGCATCCGCGAAGCCAAAGAAATCTACCTCAATCCCTTCATAGCCAGCGGCGGCGAGGCCTACCGGACCTTGTATCAGATCCAGCAACTGGCCAAAACGCCGCAGGATTCCGACGCCGCCCAGACGGCCATGGATTCCATCAACGAATATCTCAGTGCCTTTGTCGGTACGGCCAATATCCTGGAACTTCGGGTGGATAAGGAGTTCGGCGAACTGGTCAAGCTGCGCCAGAGCCTCGACAACCTCGGAGCAAGCGCCGCGGGCCTCGGCCAGTCGACGGTGCAGAACGGCTTTTATCAGCTCAAGGCGGTGCTGCAGGATTACCTCATGGTCCCTGACCGGGAAAAACTTGCCGCAGTTAAAACCCAGAAGGCGGCGTTTGCCGGCCTGATCGAGCAGCAGCCGGGAGCCGGAGAGAAGAAGGCCAAGGCCACCGAGCAGCTGGCCGAGTTCGACAAGTGGTTCGTCGAGGTGACCAATACCGACGGCATCATCGCCGCGCGGATCAGCGGTTATCAGGATGCGGCCAAGCGGGCGGAACCGGTAATCAAATCGTTTCTCGATTACTCCGTTGCCAACGAGGCCAAAGCGACCGAGGATATGGAAAATACTGCGGCCCTCGTTAAGAAAATCGTGCTCGGTGTGGGTATCGTCTCCATTCTGCTGGCGGTATTCATCGCGGTGAAGCTGTCCCGGGGGCTGACCAATCAGGTCAACCACATTATGACGCTGCTCGCGGAAATCGGCCTCGGCAACTTCCAGGCCCGTACCCCCGTGGTGAGTAACGACGAACTCGGCGTCATGGCCTCAACCCTGAACGGCATGCTCGACAACATTACTGTGCTCATCCAGAGCCAGGAAGAGCGCGATGCCATCCAGGAATCGATCATGAAGCTGCTGGAAGACATCAGTACCCTGACCGACGGCGATTTCACCAGCCGCGCCGAGGTAACCGAGGACATGACCGGGGCGATCGCCGACTCGTTCAACGCCATGGCCGACCAGTTCTCCGACATCATCAGTAAGGTAAAAGTGGCGACCCAATCGGTGGATATAACCTCGGAAGAGGTTGCCAGCCAGACCATGACCCTGGCGAGCAAGAACATCGAACAGGTGAAAGGGGTAACCGCGGCCGTTGCGGCCATAGAGCAGATGGTCGAATCGATCCGTGCGGTGGCGAATAACGCCCAGAAATCTGCATCGGTATCGCGGCAGTCCAGGGTCAACGCCCAGGAAGGTGCCCTGGCGGTAATCGAGACCAACAAGGCCATGGCCGAGATCCGTGAGCAGATCAACGAGACGGCCCGGTCGATCAAGCGCCTCGGCGAAACCTCGCTCGAGATCGGCAACATCGTCCAGATCATCGACGAGATTGCCGACCGGACCTCCATCCTGGCCCTCAACGCCTCCATCCAGGCGGCCATGGCCGGTGAGGCGGGACATGGCTTTGCCGTGGTTGCCGACGAGGTCCAGCGTCTGGCGGATAGTTCGAGTAACTCGACGAAACAGATCGAACTCCTGGTAAAGAGCATCCAGACCGAAATCAAGGAGGTCAGTAACCGTATCGACGAAGGTATCGGCAAGGTTGTCCAAGGCTCGAAGCTGGCCGACGGCGCCCATGAAAAGCTGCAGGAGATCGAAAAGGTTTCAAACGATCTGGCCGAACTCATCGAGGCCATCACGACAGCTACCACCAGCCAGGTGCAGGTGACCGAAACAATAGCAAAAACCATGAAAGAAGTCGGCGAGGTAAGTAGGGAATCCTCCCTGTCTTCCCAGGATACGGCGGCATCGATGAACATCCTGAGTAAAACCGCCCGGGATCTGCGCTCAGCCGTCGAGGTCTTCAAAGTGGGAGATACGGCTTAAAGCGACATTCCGGCATTGGCTCCTTTATGTAACTGACCTGAGAATATTTCGCGGTGTGGAGGAAAAATGGGAAGAGCTTTAACGATTTTTTTGCTGGGATTGGTGCTGGCGGTAGGTATAAGGAATACCTGCCTTGCTGAAGAGAATGTCATCCGCATCGGCTTTAACATCGCCCAGACCGGCATGTTCGAACTGGTCGGCAAAAATGCCATAAATGCCGGCGAACTGGTCCGCCAGGATATCGAAAAGGCCGGCGGACTTACGGTAGGCGGCAAGAGCTACAAGGTTGAGTTTCTCTATGGCGATCATACCTCCGATCCGTCAGTTGCCGCCGCCTTGGCAGTGAAACAGGTCAGCCAGGAGAAGGTCCTGGGGATCATCGGACCGCTCATCAGCCGCCAGGCGATACCCGTGGCCCAGATGGCGCAGGCCTATTCAACCCCCATGATCACCCCCTGGTCCACCTCTCCCCTTACAACCCAGAACCGACCATTCGTATTTCGCACCTGTTTCGTCTTTACCATCCAGGGACCGGCCATCACCAAATTTGCCGCCAGCCAGTTCAACGCGACCAAAGCGGCAGTGCTGTACGATATCATCAGCGCCTACCCGCGAGGCATGGCGAACAGCTTCAAGGAGGCCTTCGAGGCGGCGAACGGGCCTGGTTCGGTGGTTGCCTTCGAGGAGTTCCGCACCGGCGATGTCGATTTCAGTAAACAGATGAATCGAATCAAGGAATCCGGGGCTCAGTTTCTCTTTACTCCCCAGCATTACAACGAGGTCCCCCTGATCGTCAGGCAGGCGAAGGCGCTGGGCTTGACCATACCCGTCGTGGGCAGCAACTCCTGGGCCGGAGGCGATCTTATCGGCCAGTGTGGTACGGATTGCAACGGCTTGTTTTTCACCGGCAACTATGCGCCAGGAAATGCCAAGGGACTCAACAAATCCTTTGTCGAAGCCTATACCAAGGCTTATGGCAGCAATCCGGATGAACCGGCGGCGCTCACCTGGGATGCGGCGAGACTCATGGTCCAGGCGATCAAAAATACCGGCGGCCTGACCGGAGATCTGGTCCGCGATCGGATAGCGGTGAAGGATGCCTTGGCAAAAGTCAAGGACTTCGACGGCGCAACCGGGAAAATCGGCTTCGATGGCAACGGCGATCCCAGTAAATGCACGGTGATTGTCAAAATCGATGAGAATGGAGTCTTCACCTTCCACGATTCTGTCTGTCCGTAGTGCCGGATACACCTCAACCTTCTGGGGACGTTATGCACAACTCTCGTACTGTTTCCGGTGACAATAAAGGAAATTTCCTCGACTACCTGAAATCGTTGCTGGGGATTTCAGGTAATGTCGACATCACAGTGAGAAAAGCTGTGCATGTCGGACTGGTGCAGGTTCGGCAGGGGCGGACCGTCGCGGCGGCATGGGGCCGCCTGGCCGGCAACGGCGCCCTCCTCACCCTGGCGGCCATGCCGGAGGTCGTCTACGAGGCCGCGGAATCGACGAAACCGGCCGACGGCAATGTCACGCTGACCTTGCCGGCAGCGGAGCGGCTGCTGAATACCCTCCTCACCTCCCCGGGTGTCGACGCAGGCGATGAAGAGGAAAAACTGCAGCAGGCCATTCATTTGTTCTATCAATTTCGCCGCAAGGAAGCGGGGGCGCTGCTGGTTGGGATCCTGCGCACCAATCGCTTCTACTATCCGGCGTGGCTTTGGCATTCGCGCCTGATGACCCGGGCGGAGTATATCAAAAAGGCCCTGAACGAGGCAAAAAAGTGGGGGAACTGCGATCGGGAGATCCAGCTTGAGGCGGCCAGGATCGAACCGCGGCTGGAAGGTGCTGCAGTCACGGTTAAGCGGTGTATTTTCTGCTGGTCCGTGGTGCAGGAAAAGGCGGACAGTTGCTCGAATTGCCAGGGAATGTTTCATATAGCGGGCCAGAAGGCACCGCCGCCAGGCGGCAACGCCGAGTTGGAGAAGGCGATTGTTGCGTACAAACAAGAGTTCGCTGCATGCCCCGGTAATCCCCGGATTGCCTATTGTCTCTGCCTGGCCTTTTATTCGCTGGGCAGGATCGACCAGGCAATCGAGTTTGTCGACCGAGCCATGAGAGTCTCTTCAGGGGAAGCGCTTTTTCTGAAGGCCAGAACCCTGCTCCAATCCTTTGCCGGTCAAGCCGTTCAACCGGTTCCCCAGACTACACAGGTTGTACGCCCTATTGCTGCGGCTTCATCCGGCACAGGTGTCCCGGACAGGACCATTCTGGTTGTGGAAGACAGTCAGACGTCGAGAAAAGTCATAACCATGCTGCTCGAACGAAAAGGCTACACCATCCAGGAAGCAAAGAACGGCTCCGAGGCCCTGGTCAAGCTTGCAGATGAGGCTCCGGATCTGGTGTTGCTCGACCTGATGCTGCCCGACATGTCCGGATACGAGGTCCTGGCGAAAATCAGGCAAGGCGGGAAAACCGCCGATATTCCGGTCATCATGCTGACCGGCAAATCCAATCCCGCCGACCGGATGAAAGGACTGCACCACGGGTCCAACGAATACCTCACCAAACCTTTCGATCCGGCCAAACTGCTTGCCGTTCTGGAAAAATATCTCGACCATCCGGCCCCGCAACCACCGGCACAACATGCAGCGCCGCCGAAGGTTGTCGTCAAGACCGTACCTCAAGCGCCAAAAGCGCCGAATCCTCCGGTCCCGGCCCCGAAGCCGGCCTCAGTCGCCCCGGCACCCCTAAAACCGATGCCGGTTATGCCGGCCGTGCCCGCAGGCGGGACCGCGAAGAAATCGATTCTGGTGGTGGAAGACAGCCCGACGTCGCGAAAAGTGATCTCGATGGTTATTGCCAAACGGGGGTATACAATCCATGAAGCGGCGACCGGAGCGGTGGCGATGCGCAAGGCCCAGGAGGGAACCCCGAGCCTCATCCTTTTGGACGCGATGTTGCCCGATATGTCCGGCTACGAAATTTTGCATCGGTTCAAAAATGACGAGCGGCTGAAGGATGTGCCGGTGGTCATGCTGACCGCCAGGAATAACCCGGTCGACAGGCAGAAAGGGCTGCAGGGAGGTTCGGCGGCATACCTTACCAAGCCCTTCGACCCGGAAAAGCTGCTCGCCGTCATCGACGAGTATATCTGAGTCAACTTCTCTTAAAGTGAACGTATGTCAAGTTTCCCCGATCTTTTCAATCTCATCCGGCACATCGACGAACAGCTGACGGAGGCCGCCGCCGATTCTGCCGCGTTGATGCAGACTCCGAAATCGATTCCGGAGAAACTGACAAAATATATCCTGGTCGGTGCCGGCAATCTCCATTTGGCCATCGCCATCGAGGATATGGCTGAAGTCGGCCCATTGCCGGCTATTACCTTTCTTCCCAACCTGCCTGCCTGGATTCAGGGGATAGTCAATATCAGGAGCGAGATCATTTCGGTCGTCGATCTTCCTGTCTTTCTGGGACTGGCCGAAACAGGTGGTGCCGGCAGCCGGTTTGTCGTGCTGCACCAGCGGAAATTGAAAGTCGGCATCCGTCTGGACAGCATCATCGGCACGGTCGGCCGTTTCGCCTCGGATATCAAGCCGCTCGATGCCTTCGATGGCAATCGGCTGGATAAGTCCCTTTTTCATTCCGGCTTGCTGGTCGAGAAACGGTTCTACTTTATCTTGAATGTCAGGAAGCTATTGACTGCGCCACGACTCGTTGACTATAACAGGGCTGGCTAAACAAGGCTGGCTGATTGCGGTGCCGGCAGCGTTCCGGCAAAAAACAAGGATGTGGTACCTGCTGCGGATCTGAACCTCCGGGAAAGAGGACGAAAAGAGATGTCGAAAATACTGAGAGCCGAGCTCGTTGAGCTTTTCATGGAGGAAGCTGCTTCCTATATCCCGGCGATACGGCAAAATCTGGACAAGCTTGCCGCCGAGCGCTCGGCGACGAGCGCCCTTGCAGAACTGCACCGGTTGTTTCATACCATTAAGGGGGCGGCTGCCCAGGTTCAGTTGGCCGATCTCAGCCAGGGAGCAAGGTTTGTCGAGGACTTTCTGGAAGAGCTGATCGAAGAGGGCAGGGAACTCACCGTACAGCGTCTTGAAAATCTCGAAAAGATAACCGATATGCTGGGGGAAATGGTCGATACCTCCGGTGACTCATCGGCGGACAGCGGAGATTTCCATGCCCGGGTCGTTGCTCTCTTCAGCGATACCGTAGCGCCGGCGGAGGAGGCTCCGGCCGCACCGGCAACTGCGGATCCGGTTTTTGCCGATGAGCGGCAGGAATGTCTTATGGCCATCCGGTCCATCATCCCGCTGCTGCAGGAACTGGCCGGCTGTATTGTGCCGGGGGTGGCGGAGTTGGAAGAGTACAATGGCATGGTCTTCAAAAAGTTGGACCATGCCGTGGCCGTCTTTTCCACCGCGGTCCGGACGGCCGGCATGGACGGGCAATACCGGCTGATGCGGGATTTTCAGCTGCTGCTCGGCAAACTCCACACCGACGGCATCTGGAGCCAGCCGGAAGTTGCAGGACTTATCAGCGATTTTTTCCAGTTTCTGGACGCTATCTTCACCCACGGCGACCCTGAGAATAGTTCGACCGTCAGCCGGGTAGAGCATCAGTTGCAGGCCTTTCATTCCCTTCTTGCCGTTTTCCATAACGTGCAGCCGACAGATGCAATAGAGGCCGAAACAGGGCTTGATGAAGATATTTTTGCCGCCCCGGCAGCGGATGACGAATCGGTGATCCTGCTCGAACAACTCGTCGAGACCGAATTGCCGGAGGATGTGGACCTCCTCTCGGACTGGCAGGAGGAATGGGCAGCGGACGGCCAGGCGGTTCTTGCTGAGCAAGAGCCGACGGTCAGCGAGGACCAACTGCTGCTGCTGGAGATCTTCCGCGCGGAGTGCGACGAGCATCTGATCGTGATCAACAGTTCCTTGAACAGCCTGGAACATCAAGTCGAGCAACCATCTCTTCTCACTCCGGAGTTGAGGGAGATTCTCAGCGAAATGCGCCGGGCCGTCCACACCCTGAAAGGTGCCGCCGCCATGACCGGCGTAAACCTTTTGGCCCAGGGCGCCCACTCGCTCGAAGACCTGCTGGACTGGCTCCACGACGAGGCGACGGAGATCACTCCCACGGAAGTCGGAATTCTTGCCACCGGGATCGATGTCATCGAGCTCCTGTCGCAATCGCCGGAGGCGAGCGGCGCGGAGCATCTGAGCCGTCTTGTGGCAACGATCGATGGGCATCTGGCCCAAGCAGGAGGCCGAACCGCGGCAGGTGAAGCTGAGCTTGCTTGGGAACCGGCGGATAAAGAAAGCGAAAAACCGGAAGCAGTCGAAACAACCCTTGCCGAAACGGACCCAAAAGAGGAGACGCCCACCCGACTGCCGGGCGAATCCGGTTTCTTGCGGGTCAGGCTCGACGATCTCGACGAACTGATCGGTATTGAGGGCGAGTTGGTCGTTGCCCGCGGATCCGTTGAAAAAATGCTGGACGAGTTCGGCCAGACGCTTATCGAATTCGACAATGTCAAAGAGAATCTGCGGCGGAAATCCCAGGAGCTGGAAGCGGGCTTCGAAGTCAAATCCCTCTACGGCTTCAATCCCGTTGCCCCGGGAAACTCCGGAGAACCCGCGACGGGAGATTTCACCGAATTCGATCCGATCGAGCTTGACCGCTATTCCCAACTGAACCTGATTATCAGATCGCTGAATGAGATAACGGTCGATATCAACTCCATTCACGCCACCCTGGCCCTCCTGGCCAGCGACATCCGCGGGCAGGTCAGCAAACAGCAGCTGACCATGCGCCTCATGCAGGAAAAACTCATGCGTATCCGGATGACGCCGATGTCTTCGCTCTCCCGGATGCTGTTCCGAACAGTCCGGGAGACCGCCAAAAAACTGGAGAAGAAGGTCAACCTCATCATCTCCGGGGAAGACGTCTATATGGACCGCTTCGTCTGGGCCAAGATCACCGATCCGCTCATGCATATCCTACGCAATGGTGTCGACCACGGCATCGAGTCACCCCGGCAACGCATGGCCGCGAACAAGCCGGAGATCGCCACGATCCGGCTGGAAGCCGAGCAGCACAGCCGTTTCGTAGTCCTGCGGGTGTCGGACGACGGCGGCGGCGTCGACATGGCGCGGATCAAGGCCAAACTGCAGAACGAAGGGTTGGTGGCCAACCCGGACTTGTTGAGCGAGAAGGAGTTGATCGAGTACCTCTTCCATCCCAGTTTCTCCACCAGAGAGGACGTAAGCGCCATTTCCGGCCGCGGGGTGGGGCTCGATGTCGTCCGCCGCAACATCCAGGATCTGCGGGGTTCGGTGCAGATGCAGAACAAGCCGGAGCAAGGCGTCACTTTCGAATTCCAGATTCCTTTTACCCTGTCGGTCAACCGGGCGGCCATCGTGTCGGCGGCCGGCCGGGAGTTTGCCGTGCCGCTCCAGGATATTCAGCAGGTCAAACGGTACGGGGCGGCCGAACTGGAGGCCGGCGACGGGCTCTATCTCCGCTTTGGCGAGCGGCTCGTGGCGGTCACGAATCTCGGCTACTGCCTGCAGCTTGAAGGTCGCAACACGACCCTGCCGGCAGGCGGAGAGGGGCTGCTGGCCATCGTCTTCAAGAAGGGCGAGGAACTGCGGGCGGTCTCCATCGACGAAGTCATGGAACAGCGGGAGATCATCGTGAAAAACCTCGGCAGTCATCTGACCCATGTGCCGGGAATAAGCGGCGTGACTCTCACCGGCGCCGGAGAGTTGATCCCTATCCTCAACCTCAGGGAACTGGTGGAAATCAAGGCAACTATGGCGAAAGGCGAGGAGGAAGTTCCTCAACCGCTGGCCTTGAACGATCCCCTCAAGGTGCTGATCGTCGATGATTCCATCTCCGTCCGGCACAGCGTCGCCCGGCTGGTCGAAAGCCAGGCCTGGAAACAGCAGCAGGCGGTGGACGGGGTCGATGCTCTGGCCAAACTTGCATCATTTTTGCCTGATGTCATTGTCCTCGATATTGAGATGCCCCGGATGAACGGCTACGAATTCAAGAGCAATATCAACAACAATGAAGCGTTTCGGGATATTCCGGTGATCATGTTAACATCCCGGACTTCGGAAAAACACCAGCAGAAAGCGAAGGAACTGGGCATCCATCATTATATGACCAAGCCCTACCAGGAGGCAGCCTTCGTAAGGCTGCTCGAGAATATCCGCAGCGGCAGTGTACAGTGATGCACGTGTGAGGCGCACATGGAGACGAGGCTTGAAGTTGCAACGATACAGGCGAACTGCGATCCTTTAAACGGGTATGACCTGTACTGGGCTGTGAGCAGGAGTCAGTTGGAATTTATCCTGCAGAATATCGAGGTGTTTCGCGCGCCGCCGTTCGCTGCCACGGCTCAATACCAGGAAAAAATGCTGCCGGTGGTGAATCTTGAAAAGCATTTCGGCCTGGTCGAGAAGAAATCGGGAAAATCCGCCAAATACCTGGTCCTTCGCGCCGCCGGTGCCAATCATGGCCTGGTCAGGCTGATAATCGAGACGCCGGTTCCGGTGAAACTGCAGAAAGTGGAGCAGGGACTCGCCGCTTCCTTTGGTGGGCTGGCGTTGCCGAAGAACAACGTGGATATCCTCGGCGTCTACTCACTTTCCGCAAATGAGCTGGCAATCGTACCGGATATCGGCTGCATCAATCGATCGCTGAAACTGCGCGGCGACCATAATCTGTAAAATTGACCCTCCACAAGGGGATAAGTACTTTAACTTCTTTCCAACAAGAAATGAATTTCTAAGGTACTCATAACGAACGCCGCCTGGCGAATGAAGATTACATGACAATGGATGTCGGACCGGTACGGTGCGGCATAGAAATATTAAGAATATCAAAAAAAAAGGAAAAATTATATGGCCAGTAAATTGATAATGATAGTTGAGGACAGCCCGACCGACAGAAGAATCGCCGAATCCGTCTGTGCCGATAACGGCTACCGGGTCATTACCGTCACCGAGGGCGACAAGGCCCTGGCGATGGCGATTGAGAAGAAACCGGATCTCGTCCTGCTCGACGTCATTCTGCCCAACAAGAACGGGTTCCAGGTGTGCCGGCAGTTGAAAACCACTCCGGAAACCAAGGACATCCGGGTCATCATCGTCAGCAGCAAGGATCAGGCGAGCGACAAATTCTGGGGCATCAAGCAGGGTGCCGACGATTACATCACCAAACCCTACAGCGAGGACGACCTGCTCGCTGCAATCCAGAAGAATATTTGATAATCGGCGGGATCAGCATCCTGGCCGGCGGCATCGGCGCGCGGTTTCGAAATCGCCGCGAGCCCAGATTGTCCTCTATCGTCTGGCCGCCTTCGTCTTTGTCGGACTGGCGGTGAAGCTTGCCATGGCCAGGCGATAGTCTTGGCCGCTGCACTTCGACAGTAAAACAAAAAATTCCATGACCCATGAACATAAAACGGTAAAGCCGGGCCGGCGGCCCGGCACCGTCCTCTCGGATTCGGGTGAAGAGTTGACGTTGCCCGCAGGTTGGGACCTGCTACCCCCAGGCGATGGCCCGTTGACCAAACTGGTCAAAGCCAAGGGACCGACCTGGCTGATTCAGGTGAAGATCGGCAGGCGGCTTATGTCCCGGGGAATCTGGGCAAAAGGCGACCATATCCGGGAAGCTCGGGAGGAAGTCTCGGCCAAACGCACCGCGCCGGACTACGACCGGAAACGCGAGCAGGAACTGGCCAGGAAGGGGAAAAAACACCTGGAATACGTACAGGAATTTTCGGCGGCGGTGGTCGATTTCCTGGACTTTCACCCTCGCCATGCGGATCTTGCGGCGCAACTGGCACGGGCGGTGGCCGAGCATGCCACTCCGGTCGGCAGCGGCACCGTTGCAAGAACCGAGCGAATACCCGTGGCGGACAGAGCCCGCTCGGCGCTCATTGCCTGGCTGCGCCATCAGGCCACCGAATATGACCGGATGAAGATCGAGCGGATAAAAGGCCGGCGGAGAGAGGTACGCCGGGAACTGGCTGCCCGGTCGCTGACCATGCTGCAGCCGTACCGAAGGGGCGAGGAGGCCGACAGCGGCTGCCCCTTGCAGCGGGCTTTAAGACGATTGTAAGGGCGATCTGCCGCTGCCGGCTCCGAGGAAGAGGCCGGCGCCGATCAAACCTACCTGTCCTGCATCCTCCGGTTGAATTCTTCGGGGGTGAAGGAATAGACCTGGGTGCCGTTGCACTCAACCGCAAAAGAGGCGCAGACGCTGCCCCGGAGGGCGGAAGCCTCGAAATCTTCGCCTTGCACCAGCCCGCTCAGCAATCCTCCCCGGTAGGCATCGCCTGCCCCGGTGGGATCGACAACTCTGCTTGCCTTGAACGACGGAATGGTGAGCGGCCGACCCTGGTGGTAGATCTTTGAACCTGCTTCGCCGAGGGTAACGATAGTCGTCTTAGCCATCTCAAAAAGCTGGCCGTTGGCCAGGCCGGTTTTGTCCTGAATCAGGTTGAACTCGTAGTCGTTGACGATGAGCAGGGTGCAGCCGGTGATGACTTCCACCAGATCGCGCGGCTGGAGCATAGGCAGGGCCTGGCCCGGATCGAATACATAATCGATACCGGACTTCTTGCAGCGGCGGGGATAATTTATCATATCATCGAGATTGCCGGGCGAGACGAGAAGCAAGGTTTTCTCCGGGTCGAGCGATTCGATATCGAGATCCGAGGAATACTTCATCGCCCCCGGATTGAAGCCGGTGATCTGATTGTTTGCCATATCGGTGGTAATATAGGCGCCGGCCGTCAATTCTTCGGCAATGACCTTGATACCGTTCCTCGCGATGCCGTTTTTGTCGAGCCATTCGAAATATTTATGGTGGTCGCTGCCGATGGTTGCCGAGATGAACGGGCTCTCGCCCATGAGCTTCAGGGCGTAGCCGATATTGCCGGCGGTGCCGCCATAATTTTCCGTTACGCCGTTGACCTGGAAGCAGACATTGAGGCTATGAATCTTGTCCGGCAGGATATGGTCCGAAAATTTGTCGGAAAAATTCATGATACGGTCATAGGCGAGGGAGCCGGAAACGATGATATCTTTCATTGCGTAAGCCTTGGTTGAGTAAGAGTTTTTGAGGGAATATTCACTCCTCTCCCCCTGAAGAGGGAACGGGGTAAAGAGTTCCTGATCGGGGCCGGAGTGTGGCACAGTTTCTATCACTCACCGGATAATTTCAACAATTAGTTTACAGGAAATGGAAAAGATCTGAGCTGAAGGTTCAGCTGACGGCGAAACATCAGTTGCAGGGAGAAGAGTCGGGTGCACCTTCATTGCTTAATGTTTTTTGCTATGGTAAAAAAGAATTTCGTTTGAAGAAACGAGGACCGGGCAACTGCCAGGCATAAACCCTGCGGATCGAAGATTGATCCGTACGATTCTCCTTGAGTTTTCAGGAGGAGTTTGTTACGCAAAGGAGGGACTGCCGCAAGAGGTTGCTTATGGCCTGAAATAGCAGATAAAACATCATGTTTTTGTAGAGTCGCCTGTTGCCGGGGAATTCCATGGCGGATATTCCATTTCGCCTGCTGGCCGGTCCGATTGTCCGTGAGAAGAAGAGTTTTGGGGGTACGGTCCAAAGTTTCGGGGGACTGAATCGAAAAATACTATTTAACAAGGAGATGAGGATGAAAAAACTGTCGTTGTTATTTGTCGTTGCACTCGCTGTGTTGACCTTTACCGCCGGCGCCGCGTTTTCTGCGGATACCCTCGCCGAGATCCAGAAGCGCGGGAAACTGAGGGTCGGCATGGAGCCTGGCTATATGCCCTTCGAGCTGACCAACCAGAAAGGGGAGATAATCGGCTTCGACGTGGATGTGGCCAAGAGAATGGCCGCGGCGATGAAAGTGGAGCTGGAACTCGTTTCCACCGCCTGGGATGGCATTATCCCCGCCCTGCTCACCGATAAGTTCGATGTTATCATGTCGGGCATGACCCTGACCCAGGAAAGGAATCTGAGCGTCAACTTCGCCCAGCCCTACATCCTCATCGGCCAGTCCGTCCTGCTCAAGAAAGATCTCGCCGGTGCCGTCAAATCCTACGCTGACTTGAACAATGCGAAGTACACCGTAGCCTCCAAACTGGGCACCACCGGCGAGCAGGCGACCAAAAGGATGATCCCCAACGCCAAGTACATCTCCTATGAAACCGAGCAGGAAGGCGTCATGGAACTGGTGAATGGCAAGATCGATGCCTTCATCTACGACCTCCCCTTCAATGCCATCGCCGTCAATCAGAAAGGCCAGGGGAAAATCGTCCATCTGAGCGAACCCTTCACCAAGGAGCCACTGGCCTGGGCGATCCGCAAGGGCGACCCTGATTTCCTCAACTGGCTCGACAATTTCATGGCCCAGCTCAAATATGACGGGGAATACGACAAGATCTACAAGAAATGGTTCCAGGACGATGCCTGGTTGAAAGAAATTCAGTAACAGGGAAGGTAGCTATTTTGAAAGCCACACATAATACGTGGCCCTGGAAGCTCTTGCTGGCGGTTATCCTGATCGGGGGGGCCGCCGGCACCTGGGGTGCGGTAGCGAAGATCGATTACCAATGGCGCTGGAACAGGGTGCCGCAATACTTTGTCTACGTCGCGGAAGAAGCCCAGAAGACTCCCTTCAATGGCAAAGTTTCTTCCATTGTCAAAAAAAATGGTGATGCGGTGGTCACGGTGGCTTCAGGCTCGCAGAGGGTCGAGCTGACTGTCACCGCAGACAGTCTCAAGGTTACCGAAAACGAGGATATCTTTTCCGGCGATACCGTAGGTTTCGCCAAAGGCTGGCACCTTGGCCCGCTGATGTACGGCTTGTGGACCACCCTCTGGATCTCCGCCGTCTCCAGTGTCTTCGGGCTCATTTTTGGCCTCGTCGCAGGTCTTGCCAGAGTCTCTAAGAATTACACGATTCGGGGGCTGGCGATCACCTATGTTGAATTCATTCGCGGGACGCCGCTGCTCGTCCAGATTTTTATCGCCTACTTTCTCCTCGGCACCGTCTTCAATCTCAGCCGCAATGTCTGCGGCGTGGGTGCGCTCTCGCTCTTTGTCGGTGCCTATGTGGCCGAAATCGTCCGGGCCGGGATCCAGTCGATCTCGAAAGGACAGACGGAGGCTGCCCGGTCGCTGGGAATGACCAAGTTTCAGACGATGTGGGATGTCATCCTGCCGCAGGCGTTCAAGCGCATCCTGCCGCCGCTGGCCGGCACGTTTATCAGCCTGATCAAAGACTCGTCGCTGGTCTCCGTCATCGCCATCACCGATCTCACTAAATCGGGCAGGGAAATCATTACCTCCACCTTCGCCACCTTCGAGGTGTGGATTCTGGTCGCGGTGATGTACCTCCTGGTGACTTCGCTCTTGTCGCAACTTGTTTTCTACATGGAACGGAGGCTTGCCGTCAGTGATTAAAGCGCAAAATGTGGTAAAGATCTTCCCGGTCAAATCAGGCGTGGTCCGGGCCGTGGATGGGGTGTCGGTTGATGTGGCGCGGGGCGAGGTCGTGGTCATCATCGGCCCGTCCGGGTCGGGGAAATCCACTTTCCTCCGCTGCATCAACGGCCTTGAAGACTTCTCCGAGGGACATATCATCATCGACGGAGTTGATCTGGCCGACCGGAAGACCAACATTAACAAGGTACGGGCCGAGGTCGGCATGGTCTTCCAGCAGTTCAACCTCTTTCCCCATAAGACGGTCCTGGAGAATCTAACCTTGGCCCAATGCCGGGTGCGCAGGCGCGGGAAAAAGGAAGCCGAGGAAAGAGCCCATATGCTGCTGCGCAAGGTAGGGATCCAGGAAAAGGCCCATGAATATCCTTCCCGTCTATCGGGGGGACAGCAACAGCGGGTGGCGATTGCCAGGGCTCTGGCCATGGACCCGAAGATCATGCTGTTCGACGAACCTACCTCGGCCCTCGATCCGGAAATGGTCGGCGAGGTGCTCGATGTCATGAAGCAGCTGGCCAGGGAGGGCATGACCATGATGGTGGTCACCCATGAAATGGGCTTTGCCCGCGAGGTGGCAGATCGGGTTATCTTCATGGATGAGGGAAAGGTAGTGGAAGTGGGGACACCCGAACACTTCTTCACCAATCCTCAGGAAGAGCGGGCTAAGCTGTTCCTGAAACAGGTCCTGTAACCTGCGACCAATCGATGGCAGTTTTTTTCACAGCGAAACAAATCAAGTTTTGAATACTGATAGATAAGGAGGAGTCGGGATGCGAGTATGGAAGGCTTTACTGGCCGTACTGCTGATTGGTGCAGTGAATACCGCTTACGGTGCGGACAAAGAAATGAAAGTAGGTTTTGTATATGTGTCTCCCATCGGCGATGCGGGGTATTCCTACTCCCACGACAAGGGGCGGCAAGCTATCGAGGCCCTGCCCGGGGTGACCACCTCCTATGTCGAGGCGGTCCCCGAAGGTCCGGATTCGGAGCGGGTTATGCAGAATATGGCGAGAAAGGAATTCGACATCATCTTTGCCACAAGTTTCGGCTATATGGACCCAATGCTGAAGGTTGCCAAACAATTCCCCAAGACCGTTTTCATGCACTGTTCCGGCTTTAAGACGGCCGAGAATATGGGCAATTATTTCGGCAGGATGTACCAGGCCAGGTATCTTTCCGGGATGGTCGCCGGCGCCATGACCAAGGGCAATGTGCTTGGCTATGTCGCGGCATTTCCGATCCCGGAGGTTATCCGCGGCATCAACGCCTTTACCCTGGGCGTTAAGTCGGTAAATCCCAATGCCACGGTGCGGGTGGTCTGGACCAAAACCTGGTATGATCCGGCAACCGAGAAAGAAGCGGCCAAGTCGCTGCTCGATGTCGGCGCCGATGTCATCGCCCAGCACCAGGATTCCCCCGGACCTCAGGAAGCTGCCCAGGAAAAAGGCGTCTACTCGATCGGCTATAATTCCGATATGGCGACCTTCGCACCGAAGGCTCATCTGACCGCCCCGGTCTGGAACTGGGCGCCCTATTACACCAAAGTGGTCGAAGATGTCCGCAAGGGCACCTGGAAATCGGAGGCCGCCTGGCCCGGAATGGCCGACGGCGTAGTCGATCTGGCTCCGTTCGGACCGATGGTTCCCAAGGATGTTCAGGACAAGGTAAATGCGGAAAAAGCTAAAATTGTTGCCGGAACCCAGAAAATTTTCGTTGGCCCGATCAAGGACCAGAACGGCGAAGTGAAGATCGCCGACGGCGTGGTCGCTACAGACCCGGAACTGCTCGGCATGACTTGGTTTGTCGAAGGTGTTGTCGGTACGACGAAATAATCTCCCCCACTTCTGCTGGCATGGGTAAAGTATCCTGATGCTTCGGATGCGTATCACCAAGAGACAGGAGCCCCTAGGAATCGGCGGCTCCTGTTTTGTTTTATTGACGGCTTTGTCACTGTCCCTGCTGGTCAGTGCTGTGTTGCTGTATCTCGGCGGAACATCGCCCATCCGCGGAATATCCGTCCTATTCCAGGGTGCCTTCGGCTCCCGCTATGCCTTGGAGGACAGCATCCTCAAGGCCATTCCCATTTTTCTCTGCGCCCTGGGGGTGGCAGTTGCCTTTCGTCTGAAGATCTGGAATATCGGCGCCGAAGGACAATTTGCTCTGGGGGCAATCGGAGCCACCTGGATCGCCCTGTCGTTTCCCGCCTGGCCCAAGTTCATCCTGCTTCCCGCCATGATCGGCATGGCCATGGCGGCCGGCGGATTGTGGGGACTGATTCCGGCCCTGCTCCGGCAAAAACTCCGCACCAATGAGATAATCGTCACCCTGATGATGAACTATATCGCCATTCTGTTTCTCGATTTTCTGGTGTACGGGGTGTGGAAGGACCCGACCAGTTTCGGCTTTCCCATGACTCCGGGTTTTTCGGAGCAGGCGATCGTCGGCAAGATCGGCGCCACGGCGGTGAACTGGGGACTGGTCCATTGCCTCGTGCTCGGTACCTTGGTCTTCTTCTTTTTCCGGTTCACCCGGATAGGCTTTGAGATTAAAGCCAGCGGGGACAATGTCCGGGCCGCCCGCTATGCCGGCTTGCCTTATGACCGGCTGGTCATGCTCGTTATGGTGATGAGCGGGGCTCTTGCCGGCTGGGCCGGCTTTCTCGAGGCCTCGGCCACGGTCAATCGTCTGCAGCCGTCGATCATGGTCGGCTACGGTTATACCGCCATCGTCGTTGCCTGGCTGGCGAGGCTGCACCCGTTGAGCATCGGCATCGCCGCCGTACTGCTGGCCGGCCTGCGGGTGGGAGTCGAGAGTCTGCAGCTCGATCTGCAGGTTCCCGCCGCTTTCGGCGGGATCATCGAGGGGCTGATTCTGCTTACCGTCCTTGCCGGCGGCCTGTTTACCCACTACCGCCTGGTGCCGAGGAAACACTGACATGGAACGGAAGCTTTCAGGTGCGCGAATCCCATGACTTTTGAAATCATCATTGCCCTGCTGGCGGCGACAGTCCAATCGGGAACTCCCATCCTGTATGCCACCTTGGGCGAGATCTTCACCGAAAAGTCGGGAGTGCTCAACCTGGGCGTGGAAGGAGCGATGATTATTGGGGCGCTCACCGCTTTTATCGTTGCCCGGTTCACCGGCAACCCAGTGCTCGGCTTTCTCGCGGCAGGCCTCGCCGGCTCCCTGGCTACGGCCATTCATGGGGTGGTATGTCTCGGGTTCCAGGGCAACCAGGTGGTATCGGGCCTGGCGCTCACCATTTTGGGCGTGGGGCTCGCCAATTATATCGGTACCGGTTATGTCGGCATGTCGGCTCCCGGTTTCCAGCCGCTCGCCATTCCGGGGCTGGCCGATATCCCTGTTATGGGACCGATTTTCTTCCAGCACGATCCGCTGGTTTATGTGAGTTATCTCATTGCACCCCTCTTGTGGCTGTTCTTTGCCCGGACTCGTTTCGGTCTCGGCCTGCGGGCCGCAGGGGAATATCCCGCCGCGGCCATCGCCGCCGGGCTGAACGTGGCGGCCTATCGGTGGCTGGGGATTATGGTCGGGGGCTTTTTCATGGGTTTGGGCGGGGCCTATCTGTCCCTGGCCTACACCCATCTGTGGACCACCAACCTGACGGCGGGCCGCGGGTGGATCGCCGTGGCGCTGGTCATTTTCGCCTTCTGGCGGCCGGGTCGGGCAGTTTTCGGGGCCTACCTGTTCGGCGGCATCATGGCCCTGCAGCTGCGGCTGCAGGCCTCTGGCACCCAGCTGCCCTCGTCGATACTGCTCATGCTGCCTTATGTCCTGACCGTTCTGGTCCTGGTTTTGTCCTCATGGCGCAAGGGAACCAGTGAGCAACCGGGGGCGCTCGGCGTGAACATCGAACCCGTCGATTGAGAGGAAGCGGGATCTGACTATTAAATTTGAAAAGAGGGAAATCTTTATGTCGGCACAATCAACCTATCGAAAAACCTATCCGATCTCTTGGGACCAGCTCCACCGCGACTCCAAGGCCCTGGCCTGGCGTCTGTTGAATATGGACTATTTCAAGGGGATCATCGCCATTACCCGCGGCGGTCTGGTGCCGGCGGCGATCATCGCCCGGGAATTGGACATCCATCTGGTCGACACCATCTGTATCTCCAGCTATGACTGGAAAGACAAGAAGGGAGATGCCGACATTCTGAAAAAATTCGACGGCAACGGCGAGGGCTGGCTGCTGGTCGACGATCTGGTCGATACCGGCCGAACAGCCAAGATAGTTCGGCAGATCGTACCCAAGGCCCACTTTGCCACCGTCTATGCCAAGCCGGCCGGCCGGCCGCAGGTCGACACCTATATCACCGAGGTGAGTCAGGACACCTGGATTCTTTTTCCTTGGGACACCGAGTCGCAGTTCGTCGTGCCGCTGGCGGGGAAGGAGAGACCCTGAACATGACGGCAAGTGGTCCGCTCATCCGGCTGGAGGGCATCTGCAAGTCCTTCGGCACGGTCCTGGCTAACCGGGATGTGTCGCTGACGATCGAATCCGGCAAGGTCCTCGCCCTCCTGGGCGAAAACGGTGCGGGGAAGTCGACGATCATGTCGATTCTCGCGGGACAATTGCAACCGGATAGCGGCGCCATTTATCTGGACGGCCGGCAGGTTATCCTTTCCTCAACGGAAAAAGCGATCAAAGCCGGGATCGGCATGGTCTATCAGCACTTCAAGCTGGTCAGCGCTATGACCGTAGCCGAAAACATTTTTCTCGGCCGGGGAGGGATCTGGCTGAACTGGTCGCGTATGCATCGGGAAGTCGCCGCGCTTGCCGAACAGTACGGCATGAAGGTCAACCCTGCAGCCAAGATCGGTGACCTGTCGATGGGGGAACGACAACAGGTCGAGATCCTGAAACTCCTGCACCGAAGGAGTTCTATCCTCATCTTCGACGAGCCGACCGCCGTGCTCACTCCCCGCGAGGCCGACAACCTCTTCGACACCATGCGGCTTATGACCGCAAGCGGCAAGGGGATCGTCTTCATCAGCCACAAGCTCGAAGAAGTCATGGCGATTGCCGACACTGTCGCCATTCTGCGACGCGGCGAGATTGTCGATACCCTTGCCGCAGCCGACGTCCACTCCCCGGCCGAACTGGCCGAGCGGATGGTAGGGCGGGAAGTCCTTCTGCAGGTGGAGAGAATCCCGCAGGAACCGCGGCAGATCGTGCTCAAGGTTCACGAACTGCAGGATGCGGTGCTGTCGAATGTCAATCTGGAGCTTCGCCAGGGCGAGATCTTAGGCCTCGTCGGAGTGGCCGGCAACGGCCAGAAGCAGCTGGTGGAAACCATCTGCGGCCTGCGCCGCCCGGCCGAAAACACGATCCGGATCCTCGGCATGGAGTGGCGGAAATTCTTCCGCAAGGCGGACTGGGAAAGGACTCTGGCCTATGTACCGGAGGACAGGCAGGGCTTGGCGACCTGTCAGGGGCTGACCCTGCTCGACAACTTCCTGCTGACCACCCGGGGCGGTTTTGTGCGCGGCCCATGGCTTATGCGCCACTTAGCCGAGGCGAAAGCACTCCACCTGATCGAGGAGTTCGATATCCGGCCGCCGGATCTTGCGGCTTTTGCCTGGCAGCTTTCCGGCGGCAACCTGCAAAAGATGGTGCTGGCCCGGGAATTTTACCGAAAACCGCGGCTGATCGTCGCCGAGCAGCCTACGCAGGGTCTCGATATCGCCGCAGCCGAGGATGTCTGGAATTTGCTCCTCAAAGCGAGGGAGGCGTCCGGCATTCTGCTTGTCACCGGGGATCTCTCCGAGGCGCTGGCGCTCTCCGATCGCATCGGCGTGATGTATAATGGCAGAATTGTCGATCTGTTTGCTGTCGAGGATGAAGAAAAGGTGGCGCTCATTCCCCAAATGATGGCGGGGCTCTCGACTACGACCGATCGGCACCTCGCGACCTTCTAACGAAAGAACCTCAGGCAATAAGATCGATGCCGCTCCATGCCGATTTATCAGCCAGCTCCTTGAGATGGGCTCTCTGAATCATGGCCACGAGAGATTCTATCACTGCCGCCGTAGTCTTGCTCGGGAGATCGAATTCGATGCCGCAGACATACTCGATGCCGCTCTTTTTTCGTATCCTGCTGAGGTGCTTGACGGTTCCACCGACGCTGACCCGGAGTTCATCGTCAAGGTACAGTTTCATCCCGTACGACTCGTTGATTTTAATGTTTCTCTGATCCTGCTTGGACACCGCAAAGGACATGCCGCGTATGCTGATGTCCACAGGAGCGGCCAAAAATTCCTTCGCGTTCTCGCCGAGTTCCAGGGAGACGGTAAAGTTCAGGCTTTCTATGACTTTTGCGCGGAATTCTCTGGTGTTGCGCACGATTCTGGCGAGTACGGGATAGGTCAGGCGGAGCACCGGGATTTCCTGGACCTTGCCCAGTTCTTCGAAGGTGGTGGCCATTTCCACGGCAAAGGCCTTGGTAAACATGCGCAGAACAATGAAACGGGAATAGCGCAGATGGAGGTTGCCGAGACCCGGTTCGAGTGGCAGGGTGACCAGATGGGTCATGTCGGTCAAGTATTCGCCGGGGTCGTAATCGGGCTGACTGAAGACTATTCGGCCATCGATCTCATCCTCGATGAGGTCAGGGAGATCGTCCTTGAGCCGCGAAAAGTAGACTCTGGGCATGCCGTCGACTTCCACCTCCAGCGCCTTGTCGTCGAACAGTGCGGTTTGAAGGTAGGGCAGGATCTTTTCTTTGGCGGTGAAAATCTCCCCTTTCTCCAGCGCCGTTTCCAGCGCCTCGACGGTGAATGTTTCGCTGGGAAAGAAACGCTGCAACTGTCTTTTGATTTCTTCTGTCATTGGCTGGAATTTAGGCATAATATTATGAAATCATCAAGACCTTTATTATAAACGCTATCGCAACCGGCAGAAAAATGGAAGCGATGTTTTCTTGGAAATCAAGCCAGATGAAACAACTCACCACACCTCGAATCGACCAGTGCATCGGCTGCCATTCGTGTTCGCTTGCCTGCGCCCGTCATGTTCACAAAAAATTATCCTGGAATGCCGCTGGGATCCGTATCCGCTCCGCCGGCGGCCTGTCGACCGGCTTTACCGCCCACCGGTGTCTCGCCTGTTCCCCGGCACCCTGTGCCCAGGTCTGTCCGACCGGCGCCTATATTGATCGTCCGGGTGGCGGGGTGATCGTCAAACGGGCGCTCTGCATCAGGTGCGGCCAATGTGTCGAGGCGTGTCCGGTGGAGGCTATTTATCAGGACCAAGGCGGCGAGGTCTACGTCTGCATTCACTGCGGCCAATGTGTGCCGTTCTGTCCGCAGAATTGCCTGGAGATGGTCGAAACAGCCGGCAACCGGGAGGTGTCGATATGATACGGCAAGAATTCCGGATCCTCCTGGTCGATCTTTCGATCGGCAAGGGAAAAATCGTCTTGGTCGACGGGCGGAACAGTGTCGCCGGCGGCAGCGGCCTGGCGGCCCTGCTGTTCAGGGAATACGGCCATCCCGACCGTGGCTGGGACGATCCGGCCCAACCGCTCATCTTCGCCATCGGTCCGTTGACCGGCTACTTCCCGTTGATGAGCAAAACGGTCTGCTCGTTCAAGTCCAATTATCATCGCGAATACACCGAGAGTCATGCCGGGGGACGGTCGGCGCTGGCGCTGCGATTCGCCGATCTCGATGCGCTGGTCATCCACGGTCGGGCGAAGGTGCTTTCCTGCCTCGGTATCGGGGCGCACTCTCTGGAGCTGAAGGAGGCGTCTTTTCTGCGGGGGATGGATGCGGAAACATCGGGCAAGCTCATCCGCCGGATGTTCAAGGACGGCAGCGGCCATCGGTCGATCATGCGGATAGGCCCCGCCGGCGAAGCGGGGTTAGCCATGGCCTGCATCAATGTCGATACTTATCGTCATTTCGGACGGATGGGCGGCGGGGCGATCATGGGCACCAAGAATCTCAAAGGGCTCGTCATCCACGGGGATAGCGATTTCATGGTGCCGGAAGGCAAGGGGTATGGTGCCGAATTCAAGGAGATCTATACCAAGGTCACCGCGACCGAGATGATGCGTAAGTATCACGATCTGGGCACACCGGAAAATCTGCAGGGGCTGAACGATATTTCCTCACTGCCCTGGAAAAACCTGCAGGAAACTCACGATCCGGCCATTGCCTCGATCACCGGGCGGGCATTTGCCGATCAGACCCTGCTCAGGAACGGCGCCTGTTCCGGCTGTCCGGTGGGCTGTATCCATATTGGCTATATCCGGGAAAAAGCGGCGGATAACCGGTACCACTATCATCAGGTGGCCTATGACTACGAGCCGATCTTTGCCGCCGGGACTATGCTGGGAGTCACCAAACCCTTCGATGTCCTGCGCATCCTCGATGTCATGGAAAAGGTGGGACTCGATGCTATGTCCGGCGGCGTGGCGCTCGCCTGGGCGACGGAGGCGACCCAACGGGGCCTCATTTCCGCTGCCGAAACGGGGGTGCCCCTCCGCTTCGGCGATGCAGATTCCTACCGGCTGGCGGCCAAAAACCTAGGGCTTGCAGCCAATGACTTCTACAGGCTGCTGGGCCAGGGGACCATGAAGGCGGCAGCGGTGTACGGGGGCGGCGATTTCGGCTGCGTGCTCGGTCAGGAAATGGCCGGATATGCCACCGGCGAGCTGTTTTTTGCGGCGCAGACCCTCGGTTTCCGCCATTCCCATCTCGATACCGGCGCCTACAGCTACGATCAGAAAAACAGCGATCGCGATATCGACAAGGCAGTCGATTTCCTCATGGCCGACGAGCCGGGCCGGGTTTTTCTCACTTCCATGGTCGGCTGCCTGTTTGCCAGATCGGTCTATACCGAAGAACAGCTGGCCAGATGCCTGGATCTGCTTGGTTTTTCTACGCTTGCCGCGAATATCCCCGGAACGGCGGAACAGATCAGGCGGCTGCGCTGGCAGGTCAGAGCGAAGACGGGTTTTGATCCGGCCAATTTCACCATTCCGAAGAGGTTTTACCAGATTAAAACCTGGAAGGGGCTTGTCGACGGCAGCTACCTCGACAGCCTGAAGCAGGAGTATGGCCGCCGGATACAGCAACTCATCGCCGCGGATCAATAAAAAGCGAGGCGGACGCCGGTTGCCCGGTCGTCCGCCTTGGTGTTTCAAGACAACAAAAGAACTGTCAATTACAGCAGGTCGGCGATCGCCTCTTTCTCCGAAAGCAGTTCCTGCTCGGTGGCGGTCATCATTTTTTTCTGGAAATCGCTGATCGCAAGACCCTTCACTTCCTTCCATTCGCCGTTTTCACAGGTGATCGGGAAGGAATACATGATGCCGTCGTTGATGCCGTAGCTGTTGCCGCCGCTGTAAACGCCCATGCTGACCCAGCCGCCGTTCGTTCCCTGAGCCCAGTCACGCATATGGTCGATTGCGGCCGAGGCGGCGGAGGCCGCACTTGAGGCCCCGCGGGCCTTGATGATCGCGGCGCCGCGCTGCTGTACGGTGGGAATGAATTCGCTTACATACCACTCATCGCTGACCTTTTCCTTGACCGAGGCGCCATCGACCGTGGCGTAGCTGATGTCGGGAAACTGGGTGGCGGAATGGTTGCCCCATACCACCATCTTCTCCACCTTGGTGGAATGGCTGCCGGTCTTGGCCGCGATCTGGGACAAAGAGCGGTTATGGTCGAGACGCATCATGGCCGTGAAGTTTTTCGGACTCAGATCCGGGGCGTTTTTCAAGGCGATGAGGGCATTGGTGTTGGCCGGATTGCCGACCACCAGCACCTTGACGTTGCGTTTGGCATTATCATTGAGGGCCTTGCCCTGAACGGTAAAGATCGCGCCGTTGGCCTTCAGCAGATCGGAACGTTCCATGCCCGGACCACGCGGCCGCGAACCTACGAGCAGGGCGTATTCGATATCCTTGAAAGCGACGTTGGCATCGTCGGTAGCGACAATGCCAGCCACCAGCGGAAAGGCACAGTCATTCAGTTCCATGACCACGCCTTCGAGGGCCTTCATGGCCGGTGGAATCTCCAGGAGCTGGAGAATGACCGGCTGGTCTTTTCCGAGCATATCTCCGGCTGCGACACGGAAGATAAGGGAATAGCTGATTTGACCGGCTGCGCCGGTAATTGCGACACGTACTGGGGTTTTCATCTGGTCCTCCTTAGAAGAATTTTGAGAATGTATCACAAAAACATCGCCTTAAAAAAGGCAAGTGCCAAGATACCATAATGTTTGTAAGGAATCTAGCGCAAGAGCCCTGAAAGGACTAATTTTTGTTAGTTGCGTCGACAGCAATTTCTCCAACCTTTTGGCTTTTCAACATTTTTCGCCTGATCTCCCGATAGGAGAGCCGGCCCCCGGTCTACAAAAAAACTCTGGGGGCTGCTATTTTTTTGCCTGATAATTTGTGCTATTCTCAATTGAGTGGAGCAACGAGAATTTTGCGGAGCGAAAACATCCCATGGCGGAAACGGAAAAACCGAATGAAGGTCCGGGCAACGGCACGGGATTGGCGAACCCTCCGGGTCGATTGACGTGTTTGCTGCGTTTGCCGACCGGGATCAGGGAAAAGCTCATCGCGATTTTTATCGTCATCAAGGTCCTCCCGCTCATCGCCCTGGCGCTCTTCGCCGCCCGGCAGATTGCTTTGCTGGGCGACACCGTCAAACTCCAATCCGAACAGATGGTCGGGGATACCCGGGAACTGGTGACGGAGATCGGCGCGCTGGCCTCGGAGAGTTCGATCAGGGCTCTCGATCTGAAATCACGGGAAAGCATCGAAAGGCTCACCACCGACACGGCCCTGAGCGTCGCGGGTTTTCTCTATGAGCGCGACAGCGATATTCTCCTGGCTGCCCAGCTGGCCGCAACGGAATCCGCTTACCACCAATTCCTGACCATTCGCCGGAAAGGAGTGATCCGGCACCGCGACTGGCAGCTCAGCGAGGATGGCGCGGCGTGGCGGCCGCCCGATTCCGGACCGGTGCAGAATCATGAGGTTCAGGTCTCTGCTCCCGACAACAAAAAGGATTTCCACTCCCGCCAGCCGCAGCGCTTTGCCGAAACCAAACTTGCGCCGCTCTATCACGAGATGACCTTTGTCGATCTCGACGGCAAAGAAAAGGTCAAGGTTTCGGCAACCGAGCTGCTGGGCGCCGAAAAGCGGGACGTTTCCCGGCCGGAAAATACCTGGTGCCGGGCCGAGACCTATTTTGCCGAGCTGGCGGCCCTGCAGCCGGGCGAGGTCTATGTTTCCAGGGTTATCGGTCCCTATGTCTCCTCGCCGCTCATCGGTCCCTACACTCCAGCGCGGGCCAAACAGGCGGGCATTGCCTTTGCCCCGGAAAAGGCCGGATACGCCGGCAAGGAAAATCCGGCGGGCAGGCGCTTTCAAGGTATCATCCGCTGGGCATCCCCGGTTTTCCAGGACGGCCGGAAAATAGGCTATGTGACCCTGGCTCTCGATCACACCCATATCATGGAGTTCACCGACCATATCGTGCCGACCGAGGAGCGATATTCGGATATTTCCGATGCAGGCGCCGGCAATTACGCCTTCATGTGGGATTTTGCCGGCCGCAACATTAGCCATCCCCGGGATTATTTCATTGTCGGCTACGACCCAGAGACCGGCGAGCAGGCCGTGCCCTGGCTGAGCGACGAACTCTACGAGATCTGGCAGCAGGCGGGATCCTTCCGCAGCTTCGAAGAGCTCGCCCCGCAGTTCCTGGAACAGTCGCTCAGCAAAAAACCAGCCGCCCCGCTGACCAAAGCGGGTGCCCTCGGTCTTGATTGCCGGTACCTCAATTTTGCGCCCCAGTGCGTCGGGTGGCATGACCTGACCCAACACGGCGGCTCGGGATCGTTCGTCATCTTCTGGAGCAATCTCTGGAAACTGACCACGGCAGCAGCAATTCCCTACTATACCGGCATATATAAGGAGAGCCCGCGCGGCTTCGGCTATGTCACCATCGGCGCCAATGTCGACGAATTCCACAGTTCGGCCACGGAAACTGCAGCTCGGATCAACGCCACTACCCGGGAATACGAGACCGGCCTTGACCGGAAAAAGGAGGACACCCTGGCCCTGCTCGACCGGTTGCTCGGCACGACCCTCAAGAACCTAACCTTGTCGACCGCGGTCATGGTGATTCTCGTTATTTTCATTGCCATCTGGATGGCATCGGCACTCACCGGCAAAATTACGGCGATCATCGGCGGGATCAAGCTCTTTCAGTCGGGCAAACTGCACGGCCGGCTCAAGGTGGCAAGCGGCGACGAACTCGGTCAGCTGGCCCGGGCTTTCAATGAGATGGCCGACACAATCCAGGTGTCGATGGCAAAAATCGGGGAGGCAAGGGATCGGGCGGAGGAATCGGACAAGGCGAAAAGTCTGTTCCTCGCCAATATGTCCCATGAGATCCGGACGCCGATGAATGCCATCATCGGCATGAGCAGGCTGGCTCTTGCGGCTAGTGAGAACAATGAACAGCACAAACTGCTCGATTCGGTCAAAACCTCGGCCGATTCCCTCCTGGCCGTGGTCAACGACATCCTCGACTTCTCCAAGATCGAGGCCGGCCAGCTCGATCTGGAGAACCACACCTTTTCCCTCGGTACACTGGTGCAATCGACGATCAAGTCCATCTCCGTGCTCGCCCGGCATAAGGGCATCGGAGTAGGGTACGGCATTGCCGAAAATGTTCCGGAATATGTGCGCGGCGATCAGATGCGGTTACGCCAGATCCTCTTGAATCTGCTCGGCAATGCGGTCAAATTCACCAAGCGGGGAACGGTCAGCCTGGAGATCCGCAATGTTGCCAGGCAGGATCTGAAAACCGAACTGCTGTTCACCGTGCGCGACACCGGCATAGGCATTCCGCTGGAACACTTGGAGATGATCTTCGACAGGTTCTCGCAGAGCGATATCTCTATCTCCCGCAAGCACCAGGGGGCCGGACTGGGTCTGGCGATCAGCAGGAAGCTCTGCCGCATGATGGGCGGCGATATTCAGGTGGCAAGCGAAGTCGGCATGGGCAGCACCTTTACCTTCAACATCGTTTTCGACCTGCCGGTGGATGACGAGCGTTCCGGCGCCGAAAGCGAGCCGTCCTGGCCGGGCCTGGAACACCCGTTGCATATCCTGCTGGTAGAGGATAACGCGGCCAATCGCGAGCTGGCGAGGATGGTCCTGGAAAATGAAAAACTTCAGGTGACTCTGGCTGAGAGCGGCATGGATGCCCTGAAAAAACTCGCCGCAGGCAACTTCGATACAGTGATTATGGATATCCAGATGCCGGAGATGGATGGCTTCACCGCGACCAGCATCATTCGCGCATGTGAATCCGGCAAGGCCCTGTCCGTGGATATCAACGAAGCAGTCGAACACAATCTTCGCGACCGGCTCTACGGCCGGCATCAGCCGATCATTGCCTTGACCGCCCATGCCATGCGGGGTGACAGGGAAAGATGCATCGCCGCGGGGGCGGACGATTATCTCACCAAACCCTTCGTGCCCGAGCAGGTCATGGCCGCCCTTAGGCGTTGTGGCAACCTGCAGGCAGACTCGTCACATATCTGACAATTGAAGGACGGATCCGAATCAGTTAGTTCATTTTTTCCTGCGACTTGGTGTCCGTTGCTGCTGCTTTGCGCAGATCGTCCTTCATCAGTTTGTAGTTGATGGCGTCGACGAGTGCCTGCCAGCTCGCCTCGATGATATTGACGGAGACGCCGACCGTGCCCCAGCTCGCATGGCGGTCTTTGCTCTCCACCAGAACCCGAACCTTGGCCTCGGTGCCGTGTTCGCCGGACAGCACCCGAACTTTATAGTCGGTGAGTTCCATCTCAGTCAGCGATGGATAAAACCGGGACAGAGCCTTGCGGATGGCGGTATCCAGGGCGTTGACCGGGCCGTCGCCCATGGCCGCGGTATGCACCTCGTTGCCGCCGATGTAGAGCCGGATGGTTGCCTCGGTAAGAGGCGGCTTGTCCATCCGATATTTATGGTTCATCACCACAAAACTCTCGAATTTGAAATAGTTCTTCTGCAGGCCCATGGCCCGGCGCATCAGCAGTTCAAAGCTGGCCTCGGCGCCCTCGTACTGGTAACCCTTGTTTTCCAGGGCCTTCAGCTCGCCGATGATGGTTGGTAGGACCGGATCGTCGGGCGCGAGACTGAGGCCCCACTGATTGGCCTTGTGCAGGATATTGGCACGGCCCGATTGGTCGGAGATGAGAATGCGGCGGATGTTGCCCACCTTATCGGGGGCGATATGCTCGTAGGTGAGCGGATTGTTGTTCACCGCACTGACGTGGATGCCGCCTTTATGGGCAAAGGCCGACTCGCCCACATACGGCTGGTAACGATAATGGGGCAGATTGGCCAGCTCGTTGACCAGCCGAGAGGTGGTGTAGAGGTTATCGATATTCTTGCGCACCTCGCATTCGACACCCATCTTGAACACCAGGGCGGGGATAATGGAAGTCAGGTTGGCATTGCCGCACCTCTCGCCAAAGCCGTTGATGGTGCCCTGTACCTGTCTGATTTTGCACTCGGACACGGCAATGAGCGAATTGGCCACGGCGGTCTCCGAGTCGTTGTGCGAATGAATGCCCAGATGGACATCCTTGAACCGTGCGGCGAGAAATTTTTTCACCCGCCTGATGATCGGCGGGATCTCGTGGGGCAGCGTCCCACCGTTGGTGTCGCAGAGAATAATCGTCTCCGCGCCGCCGCTCGCCGCACTCTCCAGGGTGCTGAGGGCATATTCCTCGTTGTTCTTAAAGCCGTCGAAAAAGTGTTCGGCGTCGTAAAACAGATGTTCGACGTAGGGCCGCAAGAAGATCAAGGTGTCTTCGATCAGCATCAGGTTGTCTTCCAACTCGATGTGGAGCGCGTCCCGCACGTGGATATCCCAGCTTTTACCGAAGATCGTCACCGCCGGGGTCTTGGCGTTCAAGATGGCGATGAGATTGGGATCCTGCTCCGGCCTGTTTCTGAAGTGACGGGTCGACCCGAAGGCGGCGAGTTTGGCATGCTTCAGTCCGATGGACTGCATTCTCTCGAAATATTCGACGGATACGGGATTCGAGCCGGGCCAGCCTCCTTCGATGAAATCAATGCCCAGGTCATCCAGCGCCAGCGTAATACGGATCTTGTCCTCAACCGACAGGTTGAAATTTTCGGCCTGGGTGCCGTCGCGGAGAGTGGTGTCGTACAGTTCGATAAAATGCGCCATGTCTTTCCTTCTTCACTCAAGTCCCGGGTGGCTCCCGGATCGGATAAAGAGGACAGTTCGAAAAAATGTCCCCATGCAATGTGGAACCTCCAAAAATAGTTGACTTTATCCAAAAAGCAAAGGCTAAAAGTATCCGGGCGGGCAGACCATCCCGGAGTCAAGCCGGCCGACGGTCGCAGGGGAGTGCAGTTGGCTGCTCTCTGGAAAGAGTCGACGGGCAGGCGGCGGCAATCAATCGTGAAAGGGCCCGGGAGCGCAGAGGGCACCTTCGGTGTTCGCCTTCTTCCCGCAATTGCCGCAGATGAATGTCGGATTTTTCGTCATTTTTTCGATTACCGCAGTTTTTCCCGCAGTTGTCAATTCACACAGATGCATCGCGTGGTTGTCTGGATTGGTGCACAGATTGTCGATGTTGATCAGTCGGTCACTCATAGTGTTGTCCTCTTCTGTTTTTGTGGAAAACTCGAAACCTCTTTGTAATAAGTATCCCGGAAGACAGCGAAGATAGCAAGCCATGAAAGGCAGGACAGACGCTTCCTGCAAGGTGGTAAAAAACCAGGCCAGCGCCATCGCCTTAAGGTGACCGGAAATTGGTCCTACCAAAGTTGATCGCTGATCGTCATATGGGAAAAAAGTATTGTTCTCAGTTTTTTAGACAAAAAATCAGCAGATCGAATACAATTAATGGTGCTACCAATTGTGCGGCGATCGAGATGAATAGCGGTCGATTCTTGCTAAAGATCTCCCCTCCTGCCAACATAACATATTGTTGGAAAAAGGGTTTTTTCAACCGGATGGGGGATTTTGCATTGCATTTTTCCGGTTTTTTTCCTAACCTCGGGACCAATAGCGGCCTTGGAACTTGAAAAACATCGGAAATGCCGCCTCAGATTATGAAACTTTAGCTTCAGACAAAATTCATGAACCTCAAGCCAATTAAACCGAAACGTATTTCCGATCAGGTCTTCGAACAGATCCGGGAATTGATCTATAAGGGTGAGTTTAAACCGGGCCAGCAGATTCTCCCGGAAAGGGAGTTGGCCATGTCTATGGCCGTGAGTCGGACTTCGGTTCGAAACGCCATCAATAAGCTCGTCACCCTCGGCCTGCTCGAACACCGTCAGGGCCAGGGAACCTTTGTCAGCTCGCCGGAAAATCGGGAAGGCAACCCGCTTGCTGCCGTGATGGCAACCGATGAGGCAACCCTCGACGATCTGCTCGAGGTGCGTCTGGGGTTGGAATGCAATGCCGCAATGCTCGCGGCCCAACGGGCAACCGAAGCGGATTTGAAAGCCATAAAGAAAAGTCTGGAGGAAATGGCCGAGGATCTGGAGGGCACTGGAAAAATCGGCACCGGTCCGGATACCGCCTTTCATATGGCCGTGACATTTTCCACCAAGAACCCGGTGCTCATCCATCTGATGCGTAACTTCTACGATTTTCTCTTTGTCGGAATCAAAAAGAATCTCACCCACATGTACATGGACCGGGGGGCACTCGACGATGTGATCGACCATCATCGGGCCGTCTACGAGGCAATCGTGCGTCGATCGCCCCAGGAAGCCCATGATGCCATGCGCACCCACATCCGGTACGTCCAGGAGTATTTCCGTACCCGTTGAGCCCTGCTTCGTCTCTCCAGGCTCGCTGCATCCGTGATGCAGCGAGCCTTTCTTATTGAGCCAGCCCGTAAAATTTCGGATAAAGTGCCACCGTCATCAGGACGATGGCCTGAAGAATAATGAAGGGCACAACTCCTTTGTAGATATCGGTAGTTCGTACCTCCGGCGGGCAGACCCCCTTAAGATAGAAGAGCGAAAAGCCGAATGGCGGGGTCAAAAAGGAGGTCTGCAGGTTCATGGCAATCATGATGGCAAAGAACAGCGGTTCGAGACCAATGGCCGTGGCGATAGGCAGCAGAACGGGGACCACGATATAGCAGATCTCGAAGAAATCGATGAAAAAGCCAAGCACAAAGACGGTCAGGTTGGCCAGGAACAGAAACGTCCATTTCGCGCCGGGCAGGTTGAGCAGGGCCTCTTCGACTATCGAATCCGCACCGCTGTAGAGAAACACCATGGAAAAGGCGGTGGCGCCGATGAGAATGGCGAAGACCATGGCCGTCACCTTCACCGTTTCGAGCCCGGACTCCTCGACAACCTGCCAGCTCAGTTTCCGGTACATGGCAGCCAGGACCATCGCGCCGATGCAGCCGACGGCGGCGGATTCGGTGGGAGTGGCAATGCCCATGAAGATAGAACCAAGCACCAGCACGATAAGGGTTATCGGCGGCAGAATGGCAATGAGAGCCTTCCTGACATTGACGAACACGGTGCCGTCCTGGGCCGGCATGGCCGGTCCGGCATTCCTGTCGATGAACGCCACGACGAGGATGTAGACGACATAAAGAGCCACCAGCATCAAGCCGGGATACAATGCGGCTTGAAAGAGATCGCCAACCGGCAGTTGGAAAATATCGCCGAGGACGATCAGCACGACGGAAGGCGGAATGATCTGCCCCAAGGTTCCGGCGGCGCAGATTGTGCCTGTCGCCAATCTCTTGGAATAGCCGTATTTCAGCATGACCGGCAGGGAAATCACGCCCATGGCCACCACCGAAGCGCCCACCACGCCGGTCGAGGCGGCCAGCATGGTCCCGACCAAGACGGTACTGACGGCAATTCCACCCCGGACCCTGCCGAACAGGGTGCCCATGGATTCCAGCAGCTTTTCGGCGAGTTGCGACTTCTGTAGGATTATGCCCATAAAAATGAAGAGGGGAATGGCCATCAGGATGGTGTTGTTCATGATGGAGTAGACCCGGAACGGCATCATCGAGAACATCTGCAGAAATTCCTTGGAAATCGCAGCCATGCTCACGTCCGGCGCGATCTCGACGATCGCCGCCAGGATGCCGAAGAAGATGGAGACGGAGCCGAAGGTAAAGGCGACCGGATAGCCGATGGCCAGCAGCATGAGAGCCGAACAGAACATGATTATACCGATCATTTACTTTCCTCCAGGGTCTCGTGTTGCTGCGGAGCGATATTTTGGGGCCTGGCATTACGCAGGATATTGATGTTTTGCACGATGTAGCCGAAGGCGGTGAAGATCAGCAGGGAAAAAGACAGAGGGATCATGCCCTTGATCAGGTAACGGTACGGCAGGCCGCCCGGGTTTTCCGATATTTCCTTGATCTTATAGGAATCCTGGACAAAGTCGAGCGAGCCGAACAGAATGAGCAGGGCGAGAGGCAACAGGAAAAAGACGGTGCCGACGATATTGATCAGGGCTTTCTTGCGCGGCGAAAACCGATCATAGAGAAAATCGACCCGGACGTGTGCTTCGTCGATGAGGGACACGGAGACGCCAAAGAGGATGACGATGGAGAAGAGATGCCATTCCAACTCCTGCATCGCCACCGAACTGTTGTGGAAAGAATAGCGCATGATAACATCGAAAAAGACATTGACGGCCATCAGTAGAAAGACCACCGACAGCATCTTCCCCCAAACCCGGTTCAGTCGGCGATAAAATTTTTCAATCTCGATCAGCATTTGTTCCTCCAGGCACCCGGGATCGGTCACCGGTTTAAGACATTTTCACCCCACTTTCTGGGACCTCAATCTCGACAGCTGCTCCAACATGGCATGCCGGACTTCTGTTGTAAATAAAAAAGAAAAACCGTCCATCCACCTTAAACAGTGGATGGGCGGTGAAATCGGCAGAGCTTATACCGGAACCCGGCATCGATTATTTGGCGATCGCTTCAGTGGTCTCAAGATAGTACTGGGTCGACATCTTGCTCCATTCGCGGGCTTTTTTCATATACTTCTGCTGGGAATCGTAGACTTCCTTGAATTCGGGGTTCTGGGCGGCATAGGCTTCCATGACCTCGTCGTTGGCCTTCTTCATCGCCTTCAGAACCTCCGGTGGGAAGGTCATGACCTTGATGTTCGGGTGCTCCGACTTCATTACCTCCCAGGCCTTGGCACTGGCGTCGAAGTTCTCGCTGAGCATGTCGGCGGCGACGGCCTGCATGGCGGTCTTGAGGACCGTCTGGTAGCTCTTCGGCAATTTGTCGAAGGCTTCCTTGTTGATGAGGAACTGCATGTCCGAGGCGGGCTCATGCCAGCCGGTGTAATAGTAGGGGGCGATCTTATGGAAGCCCATCTTGATGTCCATGCCGGGCCCCACCCATTCGAGGGCATCGATGGTGCCGCGATCGAGGGAGGTGTACATTTCCCCGGGCGCAATATTGGTGACGTTGACCCCGAGTTTGGCGAAGACCTCGCCGGCCAGACCGGGAATACGCATTTTCAGGCCCTTCAGGTCATCCAGCGACTTGATTTCTTTCCTGAACCAGCCGCCCATCTGCACGCCGGTGTTGCCGCCGGGGAAGGAATAGACGTTGAACTTGCTGTAGACTTTTTCCTGCAGTTTCTGGCCGTCGTCATACCAGAGCCAGGCATTCTGCTCGTCGGAGGTCATGCCGAAGGGGACGGAGGTGAAGAAAACGGTGGTGATGTCTTTGCCCTTCCAGTAGTAGGAGGCGGAGTGGCCCATCTCGAACTGTCCGCCTTTGACCATGTCGAGAATCTCGAGGGCGGCTTTGTGCTTCTCGGCGCCGTCCACCTTGATCTCGAAATTGCCATCCGTCATCTCGCTCACGATTTTTGCCAGTTTCGGCGCCGGCGAGGCCAGCGGGGTCAAAGTGGACGGCCAGGTCATGGCCAGTTTCCAGCGGACTTTTTCGGCGGCCAGAGCCGGCGATGCAATCAGCACGCAGGCGGCAAGCGCACAGGCGATCTTCCCGATTCGTTTCATACTCTCCTCCCAAATAGGTTTAAACATAGCCCGGAACGGGCGGGGTTGCATACTGCGCGCCCCTTCCACCACGCAGTATCTTTTTCGCAGTATCCTTTTAATCCCTGATATTTAATACGCCGGGCATAATAAGGCAACAACCGATAACAGTCTCGGTTATTTACGGGTGAAAAAAAAGTGATAAGAAGTATAGAACTAAGGACTGATCAATGAGGACTGTAGGGGCGAAAAATCTTTCGCCCTCCAATTTGGGCGAAAGATTTTTCGCCCCTACCTTCAGTCCTCAGCACTCATCCTCGTCAGAGAATTTTTTTGCCGAACAGGGAGGAGACCAGGTTGACGGCCATCTGGGCGGTGCGGTTCTGGATGTCGAGGATGGGATTGATTTCCATGATGTCGACGGAGTGCAGCTTGTCGGTCTCGGCGAGAATCTCCATGATCAATTGCCCTTCCCGGTAGGTCAGCCCGCCCTGCGACGGAGTGCCGACACCCGGCGCATCGAGGGGGTCCATTACATCGAGATCGAGGCTGACATGGATTTTTTCCAGGTGTTTGAACCCCTGCAGGACCTTGGTGAGGACCGCGCG
>Ga0154407_1023_pt1 | contig 45159 bp, 38 predicted proteins | sample RifGroB2_FD_115911 | JGI IMG/M metagenome (GOLD analysis project Ga0154407, IMG submission 115911) | Desulfobacterales bacterium GWB2_56_26
GGAACATCCTCACAGCCATGTGGCTTTTCCCCCTCTATATGGTTGCTATCAACATCTTCGTCGTGCCAATCGCGCTCTACGGCATCAATACGGGGATTCCGGTCGCTGATGCCGACACCTTTGTGCTCGACATTCCGGTCAACAATGGCAACCTCCCCATGGCCCTGCTGGTGTTTATCGGCGGTTTTTCTGCCGCGACCGGGATGATCATGATCTCGGCCATGACTATGTCGACCATGACAGTCAATCACCTCCTCCTGCCGCTGTTCGACACCATTCGCCTGTTCTCTCCCATGCGCCGGCATCTCCTGCGCTGGCACTGGATCGGCATCGCGGCCATCCTTTCGGCCGGCTACTGGACTGAATCGCAGATCGGCGATTCCTATGCCCTGGTCAATATGGGCCTCATTTCGTTTGCCGCGGTTCTTCAGTTCGCCCCGGTCGGGATTGGTGCGCTTTTCTGGCAGAAAGGCAGCAAGGCGGGCGCCCTGGCGGGTCTTGTCGCAGGATTTGCGGTGTGGTTCTACACTTTGATGCTGCCGGCTTTCATCAAGAGCGGATGGCTCAAAACATCGCTGCTCGAACATGGTCCCTGGGGAATCGGCATCTTATGCCCGGAACATCTTTTCGGCCTGAACACCCTGCCCGTTCTGTCCCACGGCGTGTTTTGGTCGCTGCTGTGCAACATCGGTCTTTTCGTCATCGTTTCCCTGGCTGTGGGCCAGAGTGAGGAAGAGCGACGGATCGCCCTCGACTTTCACTTCTCGACCACTGAAGCCACTCTGCCTCCGGGTCTGCGAAAAGTGGAAGAAGCGACCATCGACAGAGCCCAAAAAATGAAAGCCTTTCTCACGGTGCTGAACGGCTATTTTCCCACCCCGAAGTGCATTGCCATACTTCATGAAGAGATGATACGACTGTCTCTTGAAAACAAGGAAAAATTCACCATCATCGAATTTGCCGAATTGCATCGGAGCATCGAAAGCACCTTGGCCGGCTCGATAGGTTCGGCAATGGCTCACCGCGCGCTGAGCCGAAACACCGTATTTAGTCAGGAGGAGAAAGATCGCCTTTCCGTGGCGTATGCCGATATCCTCTCCCGGCTCAACGTATCGCCCCAAGAGCTCGTGGAAAAAGTCAACTTTTACATGGCCCGCGAAGAACTGCTGACCAGTCACAGCAAGGAACTGGAAAAACGGATCCTTGAGAAAGAGTACGAAATCCAAGCCAGAGTCCGGGTGGAACAGGCCTTGAAACAGGCCGAACAGCAATACCGGTCGATTTTTGAAAATGCCCTCGAAGGTATCTTCCAGATTGCTGCAGATGGTCGGTTACTCACGATTAATCCCGCAATGGCGGCGGTCCTTGGCTACCACTCCCCTGCGGCGGCAATCCGTTCGGCACCCGATATCAATACGCATCTGAGTGTCGATCCGGCTCGTCGGGACATGCTGTTTCACAGGTTGTCGATCGGCAAGCCGGTAAAGGACTTTGAGATTCAGGTTACCCACACCAGCGGCGGAACTCTTTGGCTCAGCCTCAACGCCAGGCCTATTCTCGATGCGGCAGGACATCTGGAAAAGGTCGAAGGAATAGCCGAGGATATCACCAAGCGCAAGGAAGCGGAAGAAAAACTCGCCCGGTACCACGAGAGCCTGGAAGAAACAATCCGCCAGCGAACCGCCGAAGTCCTGGAAAAACAGACCTTTCTGGAAGAGGTCCTGGAAGGAATACAGGCGGCGGTCATTGTCATTCATCGCGATATCCAAGTCGTGGTGGATTGCAACTCAATCGCCGTAAAGCTGCTGGGCTACGATCGCAAGGACATGATCGGCGCCAGGAATTTCATTCGAATCGACAGCAAGCTTTTCGGCGATCTTTCGGAAAAATCCCTGAACAGGGAATTTGTCACCAGCCGCAAGGACGGCACCACCCTGCCCGTGCTCCGCAATGTCCTGTCCGTCGTGTATAAAGGGTTGCCGACCTATGCCGTTATTCTCTTCGACATCAGCGAGCGCAAGGCCTTGGAACGCCAGGTGAGCATGGCCCAGAAACTGCAATCCATCGGCCAGCTGGCGGCGGGCATCGCTCATGAAATCAATACCCCGATTCAGTATATAGGCAGCAATATTACCTTTCTGGCGGAGTCATTCAAGCAGCTGCTCGATCTCCACCGGCAATATCACGACCTGCTGGAAAAGGCCCAAGAAGATCTGGACATCAACGACTGCCTTGCCCGTGCAACAAAAATCGTCGAAGATTTGGATCTCGATTTTCTCATAGAAGAAGTCCCCCAAGCCATTCAGCAATCCCTGAACGGCGTCGACCAGGTCGCATCGATCGTCAAGGCCATGAAACAGTTCGCCCATCCCGAACAGGATACCCTTGCCGTCATCGATATCAATTCGGCACTTGAGCAAACTACTATCGTTGCCAGAAACGAATGGAAGTACGTGGCCGATCTCGAACTCGATCTGGATCCGGAAAAACCGACGATAGAAGGCTATCCCGGACCTCTTAATCAGGTTTTCCTGAATATCATCGTCAACGCGACGCAGGCCATTGCCGAACGGGTGGGCAATTCCGGCGCCAAAGGAAAGATTGCCGTCCGCACCGCAACCGAAAAGGCGGCTGTGCTTGTCGAGGTCTCCGATACCGGCAACGGTATTCCCGCCGACAAGATCAACAAGGTATTCGATCCATTCTTCACGACCAAAGAGGTCGGCAAAGGGACGGGACAAGGCTTGAGCATTGCGTACGATATTATCACCAATAAGCACAAGGGAACGATCGATGTGGCAAGCACCGTCGGTGAGGGTACCACCTTCACCTTGCGCCTTCCTTCCTGCCATGGGTGATGAATAATCATCCGAGCCGACAACAGAACCGACCGGCACAAGACCTCCGGCCAGGATGCTTGCAACCGGCAAAAAGGGTTGACCAGCTTCTCACCAAAAGCTGCTGATTATTTGACAAATCTGGGAAATAATCAGATAGTTGGAGAAAGAAGAGAGGTGCTCATTTCGAGATTTATCATGTCAGCACCTAAGAATTCCTATGATTTTGTCAGTACATGAGAGGCAAGGATGACCGACAAGGTTCTATTCGTCGATGATGAAGAAAACATCCTGCATTCGATCAAGCGGGAACTGCGTAAGCGTTTTCAAATACATACCGCCGGCAGCGGAATTGAAGCCCTGGAGGTACTGAAAAATGAAGGGCCTTTCGCGGTAATTGTGTCCGATATGCGCATGCCGGGGATGGACGGCATACAACTCCTGGCGGCAGTAAAGGACCAGTATCCCGACACCATTCGGCTCATGCTCACCGGCAATGCCGATCAGGAAACGGCAATCGAGGCGGTCAACAAGGGGCAGATCTTCCGATTCCTCAACAAGCCCTGTCCGACACCCACGCTGGTGATGGCTATCGCCCTGGCCCAGAGGCAATACCGGCTGGTGAATGCCGAAAGGGAACTGCTCGACAAGACCCTGAAGGGTGCAATAACTGTTCTGTCCGAGGTCCTGAGCCTCGCGAGTCCTCTCGCTTTCAGCAGCGGTCTGAGGGTGAAAAGCCTGGTCGGCGAAATCGCCAGGAAGCTGCAGATGGATAATATCTGGCAGTTGGAGATAGCGGCTCTCATTTCTCAGATCGGCTGCATCACCTTGCCCCCGGATACACTCTACAAGTTGTATGCCGGCCAGGAATTGGCTGCCCAGGAAGAGGCGATGTACCGCGACCATCCGCAGATCGGCTCGAAACTCTTGGAAAAGATTCCCCGACTTGAAGAAGTTGCGGCGATTATCGCTCATCAACTCCTCCCCTATTCGGCTCTGGCCGAATCCCGAAATATCAAGGAAGAAGTGAGTCTTGGCGCGCAGATCCTGAGGATGGCTATAGATTTCGATGCGCTGCTGCATCGTGACTGGAAACGCACCGAGGCCCTGGCCCATCTTGAAAGCCAGCCCGGAGAGTATAATCCCGAACTGCTCAAGATCCTTACCGGGATAAAGCTCGGCCCGGAAAATGAACGGGTGGTAGCTGTGGAACTTCGCGATATGTCGGCGGGAATGATCGTCGAACAGGATATTGAAGCCTTGAATGGCGTATTGATTGCCCCAAAAGGCCAGGAAGTTACCTGGTCGCTGATCAAGGGCTTGAAAAATTTTGCGCAGCAGGTCGGTGTGAAAGAGCCGATTTTAGTAAGGGTGAGACAATGATGCGGCAGTGGCAAGCTCGATCTGGCAATCTCTTATAGTCCGAGTGAAAAGCAACAATGGAAAAGAAAAAGATAATTTTTGTCGATGACGAGCCGAATATTCTCGACGGCCTGCGTCGGATGCTGAGATCGCTCAGAAACGAATATGACATGCACTTTGCCTCGGGAGGACGTGAGGCGCTCGCCCTGATGGAAGAGGATCGTTTCGATGTGGTGGTATCCGATATGCGCATGCCGGGCATGGATGGCGCAGAACTTCTCGAAACAATACAAAAAAAACATCCTCATGCAATCCGCATTATGCTGACCGGTCAAGCCGACGAACAATCGATCCTGCGGACGGTTGGGGTAGTACACCAGTTCCTGGCCAAACCCTGCGATCCGGAACGGCTGAAAATCATTCTGACCAGAACCAGCGCCTTGCAGGATATGTTGTCGGACGGCGGTTTGAAGGATCTCATCTCGCAGGTCGGCAAACTGCCGAGCCTGCCGACCATCTTCGCCAAATTACAGAAAGCTATTGCCACTCCCGGGGTGGAAATCGATGAAATCGGCGAGATTATTTCCCAGGATATCGCCATGACGGCCAAGGTGCTGCAGCTGGTCAATTCGGCATTTTTCGGCATCTATTCACGGGTCGACACTCCCGCTCGGGCGGTCACCCTGCTCGGTCTAGACACCATCAAGGTGCTGATCCTCAATCTGGAATTGTTTTCCGAGATCAAAGTTGCGGATGAAGTTTTTCAAATTGACCGGTTGTGGGAGCATAGCCTCCTGGTAGGCAAGATGGCCAGGGCCATCGCCGCCAAAGAGAGTGACGATAAGGATGTGATCAGCAATACTTTTCTCGCCGGCACCCTGCACGATCTAGGCAAACTGATTTTGCTGTCCAGCCAGCCGAAGCAGTACCGACAGGTAATCGAGTTGACCCAGGAGAAGAGTATCTCCATGATCGAGGCGGAGCAGGCGGTTTTTGGAGTAGGTCAGAGTGCGGTCGGTGCATACCTGGTCGGCCTTTGGGGCTTTAACGGTTCGATCATCGAAGCGATTTGTTTTCACAACTGTCTGGAAAAATATCCGGGCGATGTCTTCACCCCGACCCTTGCCGTTCATGTCGCGAACATCATGTATTACAAGCATCGACCGGAAGAGATCATCGGTAAAAATCTCGGCATCAACATGCCGGTTCTCGAACGTCTGGGTTTCCAGGCCAAGCTTGAGGAATGGGAAGGAATATGTTCGGCGATTATGCAAACACAGTCGGCGTGATGGGAAATTGTCCACCCGAATAAGGTTTTTAGGTAGAAGGTTGTAAGTTAATGACGGAAGAAACAGCGGATATACACAGCATGCAGAAGAAGCTGGAAGGGCTGCTTGAGACCCTCAAGCAGGTCAATTACCAGAATTCGATGATGCTGAATTGGGTGAATGGCGCGGTGATTACCGTTGATCGCGATGGGCGGGTGATCCAGGCGAATAAAACTGCCTTGACGGCATTGGGGTGGGCAGAAGAGGATTTTCTCGGCCGGCACCTGCATGACACCATTCATTACAACCAGGAAGACGGCAGCGAATATCCTTACGATTTTTGTCCGGAGTTCGCGGCGATCGAAGACGGCTCCTCCCACCATGTCAACGGCGACGTATTCTGGCACAAGGACGGAACGAGTTTCTCTGCTGATTTTATCGTCTGCCCGACCCGAAACGACCGCAATGAAATTACCGGCGCCGTGGTGACCTTCCGCAACCTTACCGAACAGCGTCTCCAGGAAGCCAAACGGATCCAGAGCATGAAGCTGGAATCGATCGGCGAGCTGGCGGCGGGCATCGCCCATGAAATCAACACTCCCATTCAATTCATCGGCAGCAATATCTCCTTTCTGAAGGACAGCTTCAATGATCTGCAACAGGTCATCCAGGCCTACGCCAAACTGCGGGAAACGGTGCGGACCGTGTCGGATTTTGCCGGGATTATCGAGGATATCGACCAGCTTGAGGAAGATGTCGACATCGCCTATCTCGCCGAAGAAGCCCCGAAAGCCTTTGGGCAAACTATGGACGGCATCGAGCGGGTGACCAAACTGGTGCTCGGACTGAAAGGCTTTGCCCGCAGCGGGGTGGGTGAAAACAAGAGCGAGTCCGATATCAACGAGATTATCGCCAACAGCCTCATCGTCTGTCACAACGCCTACAAATACGTGGCCGAGCTGGAAACGGCATATGGCGTTCTGCCGTCGATCAAGATCTATCCCGGAGATATCGGTCAGGTTATCATTAATCTGGTGGTCAACGCCGCCCATGCCATTGCCGAACAAAAGGAAAAAACCGGCATGATGGGAAGGATCGGGATTCGCACGAGCTGCGTTGACCAGAAGATTGTCATAGCCATCTCCGATACCGGTGGCGGAATTCCGCAGAACATCCGGCAAAGGATCTTCGATCCCTTTTTCACCACCAAGAAAGTCGGCCAGGGGTCGGGACAGGGGCTCGCCATTTGTCGAACCATTGTCCATGACAAACACAAGGGGGAGATAACGTTTGAATCCACCGCCTGCAAAGAAACAACCTTCTATGTCCGGCTGCCCCTCGACCAATGATCTCACCGCGTCTGGAGGAGCGGAAAATCTTTCGCCATCCGAAATTTCAGGGCGAAAGATTTTCCGCCAGTTCAGCTGCCGTTGGAACTCGCAGCTTTTCCTTTGGCGATGGGCAACCTGATAGTGAAGGTTGTACCCTCGCCGATAACGGTTGCAAAGGTCAGGTTCCCGCCATGCTTGCGGGTGATGACATCATAGGCGATGGCCAACCCTTGACCGGTTCCTTTGCCGACCTCTTTGGTAGTGAAGAAAGGTTCGAAAATCCTCGCTTGGTACTCTTCGGGAATGCCGCAACCGGTATCGGCGATGTGAATGAGGACCTCGCTGCCGACCGTTTCCGTGGTGATGGTGATGGTGCCTTTCCCACCCTCCGGGGTTCTCCCGAGTTTTTCGGTGATAGCCTGCGCTGCATTGACCAAAAGGTTCAACAGCACCTGCCCTATCGCCCCGTCGACGCAGGGAACTGCCGGGAGATTCGGAGATAGCTTGAGGACCACCTCGGCGCTGTATTTCCATTCGTTTCTGGCTACAGTCACCGTCGTTTCAATGAGATGATTGACATCCGAGTGCTCCGCATCCTGACCGCCGGGATGGGAGAATTCTTTCATCGCCCTGACAATCGAGGTTACCCTGGCCAAACCCTCCCGCGATTGCCGTATCGCTTTCGGGACTTCATCGTGGAGGTACTCCCAGTCCGCTTCCGTCATGGCATCCCGCAGAATATCCGGGGTCAGCTTTCCCTCCGCCGCCGCCTCTGTTAGATTCTTGAAGCACTGAGAAAGATCGGCAAATGCCTCGTCGAGAAAACTGACATTGGAACTGACGAACTGGGTTGGCGTATTGATCTCATGGGCAATGCCGGAGGCCAGTTGCCCCACGGATTCCAGCTTATGGGCCTGAAGCAGCTGGGACTGGAGGATTTCCTTTTCCCTGAAGGCCTTTTCCAGTTCGGCCATGGCCCGTACCGTCAACTGTTCCTGATGCTGCCGTTCGTTAATTTCCGACGCCAGCCGGGCATTTTGTTCGAGTAGGTCCGCCGTGCGTCTTTCCACTGTTTCATCAAGAAAATTCCGGTAATAAAGGGATTCCTGAACCAGTCTGACCTGTTCCATCGCCTTATCGACGCAATGTTTCAGTTCAAAGGGATTGACCGGTTTGGTCAAATAACTCCAAGCCCCAAGCCGTAGTCCTTCAACGGCATCCTCCATGGCTCCTTCGCCGGAAATGATTATGAAAGGTGTATCCGCCGATTCATTTTTAACGATGTCCAGAAACTGCAATCCATCCAGTTTCGGCAAGCGCAGGTCTGAAATGATGATATGAGGACGACTCTTACGAAAAAGATCAAGGGCCTCGGCACCGTTGGCCGCAACGGTAACAAAATGGCCTTCTTTGCTGAGAAAATCACACATCGATCGACAGAGTACCGGATTGTCAGCGACCAGCAGAATTGAAGAATTATTTTTCATATCCATGTTCGCGCGCTGTGCTCTTCAGCCATAGCTCTTTTGATGCTCAAAATAGTACGCCCCTTTTTTGCAAGGCAGGACAATACCGATCCGGAGTCAGCTCGAAGAAGCAATGTTTGTCCAAGCCAATGGCTTAGTATATCTTTTTCCATTTTCGATAGCAAATTCAGCGGCGATCTTCGCTTTCTCGACCGGTGGGGAATCTCACTTTGTTACAGCATCCTGCAAAAAAAGACTTGACCGGAAAAGCCGGGGAAGGCATAAAGTGCCGTACCGATGAGCCAGTCGCCTGATGCCGGGCCAGGTCTCCGCGGCGCAGTGTTCAACTATTAAAGATGTGAGAAAAAGGAAATGGATAAAGGAACGATCATACTCTTCATCCTGCTGACGGCTGCCTTTCTCTGGTGGTTCAAATTGGGCTTTGAAGAAAATAGAAGTACAGTCAGAGAACTTGAACGGAAGAAAAGGGAAAAATTATTGCGGGCGGAGCGGGTCAGACAACTGGTTAATAAACGCTGAAGGGGCTTAGGAGGCTGTCCGAGAATGCCCTTTTCTCCCATATCTTCGTTAAACTCGAAAAAATATCCTCGGAATATTAAGTATATGCCTCCGGTAATTTTTTTGAGTTTGCCTCGATCTGAGAGAAAATTGCTATTCTCGGACAGCCTCCTATCAGACATCAGCTGTCAGCGTTCAGCTGCTTCCTGCTGAAAGCTGAACGCTGACTGCGGACCAGATTGATAAATGAGACTGTTTGGCTTATTGGTTGACCGGTTCGCCGAAGGGATTGAGACGGCCTGCCGCGGCCACATCGACAGTTACATAGAAATTAGCCTGCGTTTTGCCAAGTACTGCTGAATCCTCGGACAGGACCACCATGCAGGTCCGGTTAGGTTTGGTAAAGGCGAGCATGACGTTTTTATAGGAGGCCTCTCCGACCAGTTTCCATTTGTGGTTGCGCATTGAGGCAATGACATAGTCCCGCAGGGAGGCGATCTGCACTCTTCCCCGATAGACATGGATGCCGCCCTGGAAGGAATCGGTGCGCATTGCCATGCTTTTTTCCGGTTCGAGGGTCATTTCCAGCGGCAATTCTATATCGCCGTAGCTTTCGACCATAGTCGTTACTTGCGAGAGAGATTCTTCTTTTATCGGCTCTAACGAGCTGCCGCTGCCGCTCCCGCTGCCGCCACAACCGGCCAGAAGATTAAGGGAAAGCATCAGGCAACATCCCATTCCAATTTTTTTTGCCACTGAAATCATTTGCATAATAGTATTACTCCCTTGTGTAGTTACCAGTAACCAATGGTTGTAATTCGTATGTCCAGCCAAATCGATGAATCGTTCTTCCCCTGACAAGCATCGGAAGAACGAACGAAATCAATCCAATGATAGATTTTTTGCTTTATACCATATTATTTTGAGAATTCGAACTCTTTTGTCCGTGCGCAATCAGGTGGAAAAGATCCATCGTTGCGAGGACATGCATAACGACAAGGATAACATTTAATGAGAAATCCACAGCACAAAATTTCCGTCACGGAATTACCGATTCGGCTCGGTCAGTTTCTCAAGCTGGCAAATCTGGTTCAGGACGGCTTTGAAGCCAGGATAAAAATCCAGGAGGGCGAAGTACTGGTCAATGGAAGTATCGAAAAAAGACGGGGCAAGAAACTTCTTCCCGGAGATACGGTCACAATCGGGGGCGAAACCTGGATTATCGACGAAGGCGAAGACCGATAGAATAAATTTATCCCTCTGTTTCGTCAATGGATAACGAATAGACTGTTACCTCGGATTCCATGCCTCGCAGCCATCTGTTGCTGTCGATTCGGACCGGAAACTGCTCGCCCAGATGATTATGAACCCGGTCGGTAATAAGGATCTGACCGGACGATGTCTCGGAGGCCAGGCGCTGGGCGATGTTGACATCGGCGCCAATGACCGTATAATCCAAGCGCTTCGAGGAACCGACATTGCCAAGAAACATCGGTCCCCGGCTGATCCCTATCCCTAAGCCCACTTTTTCAAAAATCTGGTCCTTCTCACTCCAGAAAAGCCGCAATTGCTCAAAGCCTTTCATTATTCGGATCGCCGCAGTGACCGCGGCAACGCACGGATTATCGGTCTTGATGGGCGCTCCGAAAATCACCAGCGCAGCATCTCCCATAAACTTGTCCAGCATTCCCTGGCAGGAAAAAACGATCTGCGCGAATAATTCGAAGAAACTGTTGAGAAAAATGCGCAATTGTTCTGGCGGCAGATGTTGTACAAGCAGGGTAAAATTGCGGATGTCGGCAAACAGCACCGTCAATTCCTGCACGCTTCCCACCTCAAGGAGATCCTGATTCCGTTCCATCAGCAGATGGGAAACCTCCGGGGACACATACTGTTCGAGGAGCGCCCGAATCCTGCTGTTCTCTTCCCGTTCCCGGATAAACCTGACATTTTCCAGCGCCATCATCGCCTGACTGGTGATAATGGAAAGCATCTCGATGTCCGCTTCGCTGAATTCGTTGCCGTCGCGGGTCTCGCTGATATTGAGAACGCCCAGCACCTTGCCGCGACTGACAATGGGGAAAGAGATTGCGGCGGAAAGTTCTTTTCTTTTCAGCAGATCGCTGTAGGGACTCAGGTATTGGCTGGTCCGGTTGAGGATAATGGGGACGCTCGATTGAAACACCCTTCCGGCAATTTGTTCGCCCGGTTTGATCTCGAGGTTGTCGACAAACTCTGCTTTTAGTCCCCGATGCGCGACCACTTTCAGCGTGCCGGAAGGAATGTCGAACATCATCACCGACACGCACGGCACATCCACTTCGCGCATCACCGCATCGGCAAGCTCTTCGTAGACGGCCTGTTCACTTTCGGCGGCGAAAAACCTTTCGCTCAGGTCGTAGAGGGGCAGTAGGGTTTTCATCCGGGTGATATCTTCTCTCAGGCAGGCAATCTTGAGCGTCTCGGACACAGCCTGGACCAGTTCCCTGACATCGATCGGCTTTTTGCAGACCCGGCTGAAGCCGTTGTTCATGGCTTCAATCACCGTATCGAGGCTGGCATGGGCAGTGACCAGTATGCCGGCGAGCGTCGGATTCGATTGACGAATCATCTCGAAGGCCTCGATGCCGGATATCCCTTCAAGCCGTTTATTGACGATGGCCAGATCGAAATTCATGTTGTCCGCCATCAGAACCGCCTGTTCGCCGCTCATGGCGCAAAAAACCTCATGGCCAAATTTGCCGAGTGATATTCGGCAGATATCCGCCACGAGGTTTTCGTTATCAATTACCAGAATTTTTCTTGCCAATGCTCACTTCCCCAATAACTGCCTGTTGTAATAATGTCGTTATCAGTTCGATTTTTTTTCTCCGGCCTCCGAGTTTCGTCTCGGAAAGCCACCTTTCTCCCATTGCCGCAACATGGTGATCAGCGTTCGTACGCCAAAGCCGGAAGGCCCTTTGGGAATATAGGATTTCTCGGTAAAATCCCAGGCAGTTCCGGCAATATCCAGATGCGCCCAGGGAACCTTGCCGGTAAACTGATGCAGGTATTCCGCCGCGGTAATCGCGCCGCCATGCTTGCCGCCGGTGTTCTTCATATCGGCGATGGTCGATTTGATCTGCTTACGATACACTTCTCCCATAGGCAACCGCCAGTACGGCTCGCCGCAGTATTTACCGGCGGCCAGTATTCTTTCAGCCAGAACATCGTTATTACTCAACAATCCAGCATAATGATGACCTAAGGCGACAACCACCGCCCCCGTCAGGGTGGCCACATCGATCACACAATCGGGCTGGTATTTTTCGATGCCGTAGGCCAGGGCATCGGCTACTATCAACCTTCCTTCCGCATCGGTATTTTCGATTTCGGCGGTAAGTCCGCCGTAATGGGTGATGACATCCCCTGGTTTCAGTGCCCCGCCCCCGGCCATATTGTCCGTTGCCGGCACCATCGCCACCACTCGAATGTCCGGCTTTTCCCGGGCAATGACTTCCATGACCGTTATCACCGCCGCGCCGCCGCACATATCGTATTTCATATCCATCATGCCCTGGGCGGGTTTGAGGCTAATTCCCCCTGAGTCGAAGGTAAGGCCTTTGCCTACCAGCAGTACCGTTTCCGCCGATTTCCCGGGCGGTTCATATTCCAGAATCACCAGCTTCGGAGGAGTTTCCGAACCTTGATTGACGGCAATAATCCCGCCCATGCCAAACTCGGCCAGTTCCGGTTTTTCCAGCACGGTACATTTGAGTCCCCGGGCAACCAAATTTTCCGCATATTCGGCAAAATGCGCGGGTGTCCAGCCGTTGGCGGGTTCATTGGCCATATTCCTTGCCGCACATGCCGCAAGCGCACTGCTTTCGGCTCTGGCTATACCTGCCCGAAGAGCGACAGTATTCTTATCGGTCAAAAGTTCAATTTTTTTAATGCCGAGATAGGCATCTTCCTCATCCTTCTTCCTGGTTTTATATTTGACGAACCGATAGTCGCCAAGAAGAATGCCCTCGGCAAGAAATTCTGCGGACTCCGCATCGGGTGCTGCCGCAAGACCGGGGAGAACGACACCTGCTTCCTCTATCTTGTGGGTCTTGCATTGTGCAGCAATTATTCCCCCGGCGACCCTGAACGCTTCGTTTCTTTCTCCGGCGTCGGCAACGGCCTGGATCTTGCCCAAGCCGATCAGCAATAGCCTGCGGCAGGAAAGTCCGTCTGCCAATGGCACAAAGGGAGGATACAGCAGGATATGTTCCTCCGCCTTGCCGGTGAATTCCTTGTATTGCTGCAACGACTCGAGCAACGGCTGCAACAATCCGGCACCGGCAGGAGTCCCTTCTTCATTCTGGACGATAAAGGCAACCAGCAGTTCGCCTGGATATTGATGGATTTGCTTTTTGGAAACGGTAACTTTTGTAGATTTCATTGCATCTGCCTGCAGTGGATTTCTTGGAATGCTGTCGATCGCTCTTTATTATCAGGCAATTTACAGTATAATTCAATTATCGATACAGAATATTTATATTTTTTTACGGCAATCAGGCCTTTTCGTCTGCCGTTTCCGTAATTTTCACCGTGGAGCTTCACACCGTTGCTAGAGACTCTGATCACTGCCGTGACCCTGGCCATTGTCGTTTCCGCCCTGTGCTCTCTCTGCGCAGCGGTTCTCGACTCGCTAAGCGCGAGCCAGATCGAAATGCTCAAAAATAGCGGACATGCTTCCGCCGAATATCTGCAGAATCTGCGGGCCGATATAGTCGAGCCGATTACGGCGATCCAGACGTTGAACACCATAGCCAAAACAATTGGTGCATCCGTGGCCGGAGCAACTGCTGCGAAATTGTTCGGTGATGAACACCTCCTCCTATTCTCTTCGACCTTCACCCTCACCCTCTTGATCTTCTCCGAGATCTTACCGAAGGCCATCGGAGTCAGCTATGCATATACCCTCGCCCCCTTTGTCTCCTATCCTTTGCGGGCCATCGTCATTCTGCTGAAACCCTTTGTCTGGTTATGCCGGACAATCACCGGGTTTTTCCCGCATAAAGCCGAGGAAACCATTTCCGCCCTGGAGTTCCAGACCAAATTATCCAGGATCTCAGGCGACATAGAGGAAACCGAGGAACGGGTGATAAACAATATTATCGATCTAAGGAACAAGATCGTCAGAGAAGTCATGACCCCTCGCACGGTCACCTTTTCCCTGAACGAGCATAGTACCGTGGGCAACGCGATGGAGATGCTGACCAAATTGAGCAGCCACAGCCGGATTCCCGTCTATAACCGGGAGCCGAACAACGTCACCGGTATCGTTCTGCGCAAGGATGTCCTGCAGGCTCTGGCTGAAGGCAAAAATAAACTGACCTTGGCCCGCTGCAAGCAACCGGCACATTTCGTACCGGAAACAGCCCCGCTCAACCGCATCCTCATCGACTTCTTCGACCGCAGGCAGCATCTCTTCATCGTTGTCGACGAGTACGGCACCATGACCGGTATAATCTCTATGGAAGACGTGCTGGAGGAAATTGTCGGACTGGAGATCATCGATGAATCGGACAAGGCCAAGGACATGCGAGAACTGGCCCGGTCCCGAAACCTCGAATCTCGGAAAAAGATGAAAGAGAATATGCGGAAATAAGGGGGAAAGATTTTTCGCCCTTACAGTCAATTCATCGCACTCAAACGGACCGGCACGTCCACCAGCTCGTTATTTCTCTGGATCGTCAGGGTAACTTGCTCACCCACTTTGTATTTCTCTATCTCCGCCAGCAAGTCGTCGTACGAGTGTATTTTCTCCCCGGCCACCGCCACAATGATATCGCCCAGCACGACCTCGCCGCGAACCTGGGTGGTGGGCCGCAAGCCCGCTTCTTCGGCGGGGCTGCCGGTCTCCACCCCGAGGATTAAAGCCCCGTCGATGCCTATTTCCTTGGCGATCCGCTCATCGACGAGAGCTACGCCGATACCGGGACGAATAATCCTGCCCCTTTTGATAAGTTGAGGCACTATCTCGTTGACCACATCCACCGCCACGGCAAAGCCGATGCCGGCATAGGCCCCGGAAGGGCTGTAGATTGCCGTATTGACGCCGATCAGCCGGCCGGCACTGTCCAACAGAGGACCGCCGGAATTGCCCGGATTGATGGCGGCGTCCGTCTGGATCATCCCCCGGATCATCCTGCCGGTGATCGCTTTGATCTCCCGGCCGAGAGCGGAAATGATCCCCGAAGTGATTGTCTGGTCGAGGCCGAAGGGATTGCCGATGGCAAAGACTTTCTGGCCAACCCGGAGATCCTTGGATAGGCCGACGGTGATCGGCTGCAACCGGTCGCCGGGCGCACTGATCTGCAGGATGGCGATATCCTTGTCCGGGGCCACGCCGATCACTTCGGCCTTCCAGGTCGAGTTATCGGCCATGGCCACCTGGACTCGGCTGGCATCGCTAACAACATGATAATTGGTAACTATCCGGCCCAGTTTGTCCCAGATAAATCCGGAGCCCGTGCCTTGGGGAATCTCAACCGCATTCAGGGAGAATAATCCTCTCCGCAGGGCAATGCTGGTCACATGGACCACCGACGGAGAATTGGCCTGGAAGATATCGATGGTGTTCTGTTCGTCGGCGGCAAGATCGCCGCGGGCGGTGACCATCCTTGGTTCCGCTGTGCTGGAATAATACAGCCGTTTGACCGGATCGACGAGCAGCCAGGCGACGAGAAGGATGACAACTATTATGGCCAGGGGTGATGTTTTCATAGCACTCCTTTCATAATTGGTCAGGTGGACTTACAGCTTGAGGAGTAGTTTCGCCACGTAAAAGTACATGAGAACGCCCAGGATGTCTATCGAGGTGGTCACGAAAGGTCCCGTGGCGATAGCGGCATCGACGTCGAATCGTTTCAGGATGAGAGGGATGGTCGTGCCCAGAGTCGCCGACATAGCCATACAGAAAAAAATTGAAACGCCGACCACCGCACCGAGCATGGCAGGCTCGGAAAAACCGAGATAGGTAATCACTCCGAGAAACAAACCGTAAATCAATCCGAGGATGATGCCGACCTGCATCTCCTTGAAGACGACCTTGAGCGAGGCATCGAGATTGATCCGGCCGGTGGCGATCCCCCTGACAATAATTGTCGACGACTGGGTGGCGATGTTTCCCCCCATGCCGATGACGATCGGAATGAATGAAGCAAGCGTAATCACCTTTTGCAGCTCATGCTCAAAGGAGCCGATTATGAACATCGCCATGATACCGCCTAGCCATGAGGCAAAAAGCCAGGGAGCCCGGATGAAGGCGCTCTCCCGGGTCGATTTTAATAGAATTTCCCGATCCTTACCCGCACCAGCCATCTGCAGAAATTCTTCCGAGGCTTCCTCACGGATAACATCGATAATATCGTCAACCGTGACAATACCGACCAAGGTGTAGTTCGAGTCGACCACCGGCACCGCCAGGATATTGTACTTGGATATGACCTGCGCCACCTCGCCCTGATCGGTATCTGTGGACACTGAAATGACATTGGGGTTCATTATCTCTTTCAGTTTTCGATCGGCCGGATGCATGAGCAGCTGCCTCAGCGATACAACCCCGGAAAGCTTATGGTCGCCATGGGTGATATAGAGATAGAATACCATCTCCTTTTCTTCGCTTCTCTTCTGGACACTCTTGATCGCGTCCCCCGTCGTCAACTCCTCGTCGAGGTACATGAAATCGGGCGACATGAGACCGCCGGCGGTCTCCGGATCGTACTGGAGAAGTTCCTCGACCTCCTCCCGATCCTTTATAGCCATATGCTCACGGATATCGTTGGCAATCGCAGGGGGAAGGGCCTCCAGGATATCGACCGCGTCGTCCGACGGCATTGTCGCAAGGATCTCGGCAAGAGACTGCGGGGTAAGGCCTTTGACCAATTCAGTGAGATGCGAGACGTCAAGTTCACTCAAGAATTCCCCGACCGAGTCGGTCTTGACGATAATATTGAAGACCGCGGTACGTTCATCCTCGGTGAGGTGACGGTACACCCAGGCCATATCCGCCGGATGTGTTTTATCGATGAGCTTTCTGAGGTGATCGATGGCGGCGCGTCTGTTCAACCTTCTGACCATGTCAAGGATAACCATCCCCTCGTTGCCGATCATTTCCCTCTTGTCGCTGCCACGCATAATGTGCACCAAAAAATAATTGAGCGATCAATTCTCGATTGAAAACAGACAGTAGAGTACCCACTCTACATGGATATACTCAGGTAGGTCAATTGCAATTTCGTTTGCCTCGTGCTGCGACAGTCACCGGTCTTCGCCCGAAGGACCGAGGCAGGAACAGCACAACAAAATCGAAATGTTACGGTATAAAGTGTGAGGAGCAGGCCAAGTGGACAAATCCCTGGCTAAAACTGCAGTAAAGAGGTTCTCTGAACGACAAAACAGATTGCAAGTCCGGAAAACATGGCGATCAGACCCAGCACCCGTAGCTGATTGGGCTTGACTTCACTCACCCTTCTCAACCAATCCTGCATAGTTTCCGGGGCTGCCACATAGGGCATGCCTTCCAGGACCAAAACCAATCCGACAAGAAGTATTAAAATTTTCATAGTAGATCTTCTAACAGAACGTCCCGATAATTTCAAGAACCACATTTTGCAGGGCCTTCCTCGCACAACATTTGCTGGGGCTCGATGCAATTACATTGCTTTTTCCGGGCGTCGCTAATATTATATAACACGCTTGTAATATTCCGATAATTTGATTTTTTATTATTTTCCGCTAGGGAGAGCAGATCCATTAGTACCCGATATGAATAAAATTAAACCAAGTAAGTACAGCGAAGCCGGCGTCGATATCGACAAGGGCAACGCCTTCATAGAAGAGATTCGAGATATTGTCTCAAGCACCCATCAACGCGGTGTGCTGGGAGGGCTTGGTGGTTTCTCGTCCCACTTTGCCATCGATACCAACAAATACAAAAAGCCGGTGATCGTTACCTCGACCGACGGGGTTGGCACAAAACTCGCCGTTGCCCACCTTTGCAATAAGCATGACACCATCGGGATCGACCTGGTAGCCATGTGCGTGAACGATCTGGTGGTTGGTGGCGCCACGCCTCTCTGTTTTCTCGATTATTTTGCAGTCGGCAAGCTCGATCTGGACATCGCCAAGCAAATCATCACCGGCATTGCCGAAGGCTGCAAACAGGCCAACTGCTCTCTGGTAGGCGGCGAAACAGCTGAAATGCCGGGACTTTACCAGGGGGAAGATTACGACTTAGCCGGTTTTGTCACCGGCATTGTCGATCGTGATGCCATCATCGACGGTTCCGATATCCGGGCCGGCGACAAGATTATCGGCCTCGCTTCCAGCGGCCTCCATTCCAACGGCTATTCCCTGGTCCGCAAGATTTGCTTTGCCGATAACAAACTGGATGTAAATCAGTATATCGAAGAGCTCGGCGCCAAACTCGGGGAAATTCTTCTCAAGCCGACGAAAATATACGTGCAATCGGTCCTCAAGGTCTTGAAGAACTATCCTTTGAACGGCATGGTGCACAACACCGGCGGCGGCTTCATCGATAATATCCCCAGAATTCTGCCCAAAGGCTACAAGGCTGTCCTCGATACCGCCACCTGGCCAACGCCCCCGATCTTCTCCTTCCTGCAAAGGCTTGGGGAAATACCGTGGGATGAGATGTACCGGACCTTCAATATGGGAATCGGCTTACTGGTTATTGTCGATGAGGCGAAGGTGAACGACATTCGCCACCATTTTGAGGCGGTGGGCGAAGAAGCATATATTATTGGCGAAATCGCTCCCATGGATGAAGGCGAAACCGCCACGGTAGAGATCCTCAGGTAGTTACCGCAGCAGCTTGAAAAGAAGCGGGCCCGGAGAAAGTTTCTTCGTCCGGGCCCCTTATGAATAAGATTGCTTAGAGTCTACTCACACCACGCCGCAGTCGCTCGTCCCACCTTTGATTTTCTCCAGGGCATGCGGAATCACCGGCAGCACCACTTCAAGGTTTTCCCTTGCCGCCTTCAAGCTTCCGGGCAAATTGATAATTAGGCTTTCCCCCCGAATGCCGGCTTTGCCGCGCGACAGCATCGCCCGTGACGTTTTCAAAAGGCTGGCACTCCGCATGGCCTCGGCCATTCCGGGAATTTCCTTCTCCAGGATTTCATTCATGGCCTCGGGGGTGACATCGGTCGGCGACACGCCGGTGCCGCCGGTTGTCACTATCAGGGCCACCTTCCGGTCATCGGCAAGGTTTTTCAGCCTATCGATAATCACCTGCTTGTTATCGGGAATTATCTCATAATGCTGGAAAGTATAACCTTCCCTGGTCAGCCTTTCCCGGAGATAACCGCCGCTGGTATCCTCCCGCTCACCACGAGCCCCTTTGTCACTCATGGTGAGAACGGCGAATGAATATTGCTCATTGTTGTTTGTCATGCGGGAGCACCCATAGCAATTAAGCCGTTGTACAACAATAAAGGTAACAAAGAATTACCGAAACGGCATAAGGGGCCGTAACGAAATGGACATGATTGTTTCAGTTATTTCGTAACGGCCCCTAATCTCCGAGGTTGGCCTCGGCAATCACCTTTTCGGCAATCTGGGCGGGGACCTCTTCATAGTGCGAGAATGACACGCTGAAGCTTCCCAGGCCGCCGGTCATCGAGGTGAGGTCGGTGGCATAGGAGAGGATCTCCGCTTGCGGCACCTGGGCATTGATGATCTCCAGACCGTCCATGGAGTCCATGCCCATTACCTTGCCTCGGCGCGAATTAAGATCGCCCATAATATCTCCCACGTGATCCTTGCCGACCCTGATTTCCATATTCACGTAGGGTTCGAGCAGGATAAGGCCGGCCTCCTGAGCTCCTTTCTTGAATGCGAGTGAGCCGGCGATCTTGAACGCCATCTCCGAAGAGTCGACGTTATGGAAGGAACCGTCGACCAGAGCCACCTTGATATCGATAACCGGATAGCCTGCGAGGACACCTTTCTCCATGGCTTCCTGGATCCCCTTATCAACCGCCGGCCGGTATTGCTGCGGGATGACGCCGCCGATGATCTTGTCGACGAACTCGTAGCCGCCGCCCGGCAGCGGCGAAATCTCTATCCAGCAGTCGCCGTACTGGCCTCGGCCGCCGCTCTGTTTCTTGTGTTTGCCCTGGACTCTGGCGGAGCCGCGAATCGTTTCCATATAGGGGATTTTCGGCGTTGAAAGCTCCATTTCCACGCCGAATTTTTTCTTGATTCTCGCCCCAACCACATCGAGATGAACCCGGCCAACCCCTGAGATCAGAACCTGCTTGGTCTGCTGCTGCCTGGTCAATTGTAGCGTCAAATCCTCATCAAGCATCTTGGTGATCGAGGAGAACACCTTCTCCTCATCGCCCTTTTTGGCGCTTACCGCATATGAAATGACCGGCTTCAAAGGTTCAGGCGGAGTGAAAACAATCGGATTGGCTGGGTCGCAGAGGGTGTCGCCGGTGACTGTTTCTTTCAGTTTGGCAACAGCGATAATCATCCCGGGCCCGACGCTGTCGATGGGCTTCTGCTCCTTGCCTTCGAGAACATACAGCTGACCGAAACGCTCGGAGGTCTTTTTCGTCGAATTGTAAAACGTGTCGCCTTGCAGGGTTCCGCTATAGATCCGGAAAATCGTGAGGCGTCCAGTATAGGGATCTGCCATGGTCTTGAAGACCAAAGCGGCAAACGGCTGATCGGCTTGCGGTTGAACCTCCACCGGCTCCCCGTTTACTTTCTTTGCCTGAATCGACGGACGATCAGCGGGCGACGGCATATACATGTTGATGACATCGAGAATCGGCGAGATCCCTTTATTCTGCGCCGCAGAACATACGCAGATGGGAGCGATGGCCGATTTGGCCAGACCATTTTTCAGGCCACTCTGGATCTCATCCGGCGTCAATTCTCCTTCCTCAAGAAACTTTTCGATGAGGTCGTCGTCGGTTTCCGCAACCGATTCCATGAGACTCTCGCGGAGAGTGGCCACCTCGTCCGCCATGTCGTCCGGCACGTCGATCTGTTTCAGTCCGCCTTTATCACCGTCGAAAAGATAGGCTTTGCCGCTGGCGATATCGACATATCCCCGGAAATTGTCCTCAGCTCCGATCGGCAGATGCAAAATAACGCCATTGAACGGCAGCGATTCCTTGATTTGGGCGACAGTGCCCAGGAAATCGGCACGCTCTCGATCCATTTTATTGATGGCGATGACGGTCGGCAGATTGTGCTGTTTGACGATGTTGGAAAACTTGATGGTCTGGCCCTTAACCCCCATCACCGCATCGACAACAAAGAGAGCGTTGTCAGAGACATTGGCGGCGAATACGGTTTCATTAAGAAAATTGTCGTCGCCAGGAGTATCGGTCAGGAAGATCCAGTACTTTTTCCAGTTGTAGTTGTGAAAGCTCGAATTGATGGAAATCTTCCGGCTGGTTTCCTCGTCGTCGTAATCCATCGCCGAACTGCCGTCATCGACTTTCCCCAGCCTGTTTATTTTCCCGGAAGTAAACAGCATAGCTTCTGCAAGTGAAGTCTTGCCACAATTGCCATGACCGATTATTGCCAAATTCCTTACTATATTTGTATCCTGCATTCGTATCTCCTCACTAACGACGATTTTTCAATGCTCTCTCCAAATACCGATAATCTCCTCTCGCTGTCATTCCGGGCATCCTAAACGACATACTCATATATGCAATTTCAAAAGACAAAGTCAAGAAAGATCGGCCCGTGATTCCGGTGAAAAAAATATTTCACGGAAAAAAGCGGAAGGTTTACAGCAAAAGTATGATTTTATAGCGGATTCTTTTCAATCGAGGTATCATTGCCGGGCGCATCGCGTTTTTCAATTTCTTCAAGGCGGCGGATCATTGAGCGATCAAATACAACGAAACAAAACAATAGCAAAATCGGCAGCTTCCGTGGGAATTGCCGTCATGTGCAGCCGTGTGCTCGGACTGGTCAGGGAACAGGTTTTTGCTGGTATGTTCGGCGCCGGCTTTACCTACGATGCGTTTGTTGTGGCCTTTCGAATTCCTAACCTCCTGCGGGATCTTTTTGGCGAAGGAGCTCTGTCCGCCGCGTTTGTGACGGTCTTTTCCGCCTATGAAACCAAACGGTCTCAGGAAGACACCCAGCGACTGGCGGCAAATGTCCTCACCTTTCTCCTAGTGCTGTTGAGTCTGCTCACATTATCGGGCATCTTTTTCGCCGACGAAATTGTATCCATCTTAGCCCCTGATTTTGCGCTGGTCCCCGGCAAAACGGCACTCACGGTGCTGTTGACCAGCATTATGTTGCCCTTTCTGGTGTTTATCTCGCTTTCGGCGGTGGTAATGGGTATTTTAAACACTAAGGGCCGATTTTTCGTTCCCGCTCTTGCCTCCAGTTTTTTCAATCTCGGTTCCCTGATCGGCGGGGTAAGTCTCGCGTTTATTCTGCCGCATTACGGGCAACCGGCAATCGTCGGCATGGCGATAGGAACCCTCATCGGCGGCCTGGCACAGCTTGGCAGCCAGCTTCCTACTCTCTGGAAAACGGGTTTTCGTTATCGGCCGGTGTTCAACCTGAAAGACCCCGGCCTGATCCAGATCCTCAAGCTCATGATTCCGGCGACGATTGGTCTCTCCGCTATTCAGATCAATATCTTCATCAATACCAATTTCGCTGCTTCCTGCGCAGAAGGATCTGTCTCCTGGCTCTACTACGCCTATCGTCTGGTGCATTTGCCGATTGGCGTCTTCGGGGTTGCGTTATCGATAGCCATGTTGCCGGTTCTGGCCAAACAGGCCGCGCAAAAAGATATTCCGGCGATGAAGGAAACCATGGTTTCTTCCCTCACCATGGTCTTTGCTCTCAGCCTGCCGGCAACCGCCGGCCTCATCATCCTTTCCCAGCCGATTATTCGGCTCATCTTCGAGCATGGCGCCTTTACCCCTGCCGACACCATCGCGACGGCCCAGACCCTCAGCCTCTATGCAGTCGGTCTTTTCGCCTATTCGGCGAACAAAATTCTCGGTCCGGCTTTTTACGCCCTCGATAAGACACAGTATCCGGTTATCGCCAGCTTTCTCGCGATCATCAGCAATATCCTTATCATTACTCTTACAATCGATCGCTTTCAGCACTTGGCCATAGCACTGTCCACTTCTTGCTCAATGCTCATCAGTTTTCTGTTTCTCGTGGTGGTGCTCTACAAAAAGCTACACGGCTTTAACGTGTCTTACCTGATCCGGGGCCTTGCCAAGATTGCCGCGGCCACCTTGGCGCTCATCACCATGCTGCTCCTGACGAGCCCTCTTTTGGCCGGATGGCTCCTCGGCAATACCCTGCAGCAGGCTATTGCTCTCTTGACACTGGTGGTCACAGCAGTCGCTCTCTATGGAGCTGTTTTACATCTGCTGCAACTCTCCGAGATGAACATCATCTCGGATAAGATAAAAAGCCGTCTCCGGCGAAAATAGAGAAGAGCTGGCATCACTCGTCCTTCCGAACGGTGCGCAAAGCTTCAATCTCCTTGCGCAACCCCTCGATCTCCGCCTGTAATTTTTCGAGATCTGAAGCCTTCGCCAGCTGCATTCTGTCGAGTGCCGATTCCACCAGCTTGTCGGTCTGCTGTTTCAACGCTTCGCGCGACTCTTCCGCCCGTTTCTGCATCTCCTGCAGAAACTTTTCTCCCTCCTGCTCGCTCAGTTTGCCCTTATCGATCAAATCTCTGGATAATTCTTCGACTTTTTCCATGGTGAGGGATGCAACACCTATCCCGGCCAGGACGGCTTTCTTGAAAAGATCCATCATTGCTTGTTCCTCCTTGGTTAAATGTCAGATGTAATCGCTGAAAAATTCGGTTGCCCTCTCTCTTGCCTGTTCGATTGACGTACAGGTCTGGATTGCCGACGCCAGATGATGACCGAACGTAAACGGAGCGGCGAAATACGGGGTAAACTGCTTCAATCGACCAAGTCGCCTCTCGGGAGCGAAACGCTCTTCCAGCAGAGAGATAAATTTGAAATATATCTCAGTCTTGCTGTTCTGTCTGCCAACCCTTTCACCATAAACATTCTTTGCTATTTCGGCACATAAGTTGGGATTTTCCCCCGCCCCTCGGCCGATCATCAAGCCGTCTGCGCAGGACAACGCCAGGCACTTACGGGCATCCTCGACGGTAAAGATGCCGCCGTTGGCAAAAATGGGAACCGACACGGCGTCCTTGATTTCGCCGATCATCGCCCATCGCGGCTTGCGACAGAATTTTTCCCCGTTGAGGCGGGCATGAATAGTGATGAGGTCAACGCCCTCATCCTGGAGAAACCGACAAAAGCTTCTCGATCCGGCAGTATCGATCGATTCACCCAGCCGAATCTTCACACTGACCGGCAACTCGGTGCTTTTTCGTAATATCTGCAGCACCTTCGTGAGCTTAATCCGGTCCTCTGCCAGCGAGGCGCCGGCGCCCTGCTTCTTCATCATCGGTGCCGGACAGCCCAGATTGAGATCGATCCCCTGCGCCCCGAGCCGGTGCAGTTTTTCGACTGCAGCCGGGACATACTCATCCGATGCTGTGACAAATTGATAGAAGAGGGGGTGCTCTCCTTCGCTTCTGACCAGCAGCGGCGAACATTTTTCATTGTCATGGGGCAGACGTTTGGCGGCCAGCATCTCAGTATAGAGCAGGCCCACGCCGCCTGCCTCCTGGACCAGGGAACGCAGAGCGGAATGCGATAGTCCGACCATGGGAGCGAGAGCGATCGGTGGCGTTATCTCCACGCTCCGAACTATGAGTTTATTCTGGCGTTGTTGATCGGACATGGAGAGCCTCGGCAGATTGCTCCTGCTTATCAATTGGAAACACGATGCGGTTGAAGGTGACATCATCTATCTGCCTGGCAAGCTTGACGTGAATACTGAAATCTTTGGCAATTCCATTTCGCTGTCTGACTCCCACCACAATTCCGCTGCATTGCGCGATTGACTGACCATCCGCCTGTATAGTCGAAGAAATCTCCCTGCCCAGCAACAGTCTGGCATTCTCGCGACCGGATATCTTGACGGTAAAGGCCAGTCCATTGCGGGAGATATCGACGAGTTCGCCGTTGAAAGCCCTTGATTCTCCGGCGCCGTAAGGATCATGCAGGCAATTGGTGATCAACCGGATTGTCGGATAGCGCGGAAATTCCCGTCGATCATCGCCAGTTGTTTTTAAGAGTTCGGCAATCATTTCTTCATACTTGGTACAAAAGTTGTGCAGTTTCTGTTCAAGCTCCGGAAATTTCTCAACCAACAGGCGAAAAGACTCGCGCTTGAGAAGATGCACATGAACATCGGAGAGCGCCCTGAGCGAGAATGTCCAGACAGAGGCGGCAAAAAATGGGGTGCTGCCAAGGATATCTCCCGGCTTCATTCGCTTAAGGAATCGCTCATCCCCTCCGGAAAGGCAATTAAGGCCGATGTGTCCGGAGGTTAAGAAGTACAGCGATTCATCCGATTCACCGGCCTGGATTATGAGATCGCCTTTACGGTAGCTTTCCCGGCGCAAGGCATGATGGAGGGCTTTGAATTCGACCGGTGCCAGCAACTCGCCGAGATTGCGCCATGTGTCGGAATGTAGCGGTTCCGTCAGGGCTTTCTTCTGGTTTTCCAGCCAATTGCCAAGTTCCACCACCTCGATTAAAGCCATGGGGTTGACTTCGAGAATACGATCCCTCAGTATTTCCGCCGCGACAAAATCTCTTTCCTGGCCGGCAGTGCGGGCATGTTGATAGAGGAGTTGCCCGGCGCCCTTACTGTCGCCCAGACGCAGGGTTTTTCTTACTTCCTCCTCAATTTTGGCTATTTTGTTGCGCGCGAGTTGTTTGTGCACCGGGTCCGAATCGAAAAATACTTCTCCGGTATCATCGGGAAACTGCCGATTATGCCGCAACTGAGGGGTCAGTATCTTGATGGATCTATCTATCTGCAGCCGAAGGCGATCGTTGTTGGCCAGTTTTTCGTACTCGTGGTGCAAACGATCGAGCACTTCGATGCTTTGCCGGTGAGGAAAAGTTCTCAGGGCGATGACTACGGCTCTTACCAGCCCCTGCCGTGCGTTTGGCGCGAAGTCATTCCTGCTGTCGATGAACTCACAGAGGGCAGCCAACACCGACTCATCCCCTCCTGCATGTTCAGCGAGCAGGCGAATGATGGTAATTTTCAAACTGTCATGCACCACTCCGAGTCCGGCCATCAACCTGGCCTTCATCTCTCGGCCGCCGAGCTTGACGATATACCGGATCATCTCCTGCTGAACCCGTTTATCCTCATGAGTAAGGCACCGTTGAAGACCCTGATATATTACTACTCCATTATTCTCGGCCGCAAAATGGATGATGTCTTGTAGCGCCTCCGCTGCGGGGTGCTGTTGCAGAGCGTCCTCGACAAGGTCGGGGAATGCCTCGCCGGCAACGATCCATACAAGATTGAGGAGCTGTTGCCGTTCCTTACGGTCTGAGCTTTGTAAGATTTTCCTAAACAGAAAACCCGCCGAAGGTATTCCCAGGCTTCGCAGAATTCCCAGGTAAAGCTCATTGTCATTCTGCAGGTAACCATCGATTAGCTTTTCGACAGCAGACTGAGTTGCCAGCTTGCTCAAGGACTTGCCAATAAGACTTCTGATGGCTGCACTTTTTCCCAATCCTCCACAGTGGATCCTGGCCAGCAGACCAACGATCTTCTCCGCATCCTCCCAGAGCGACTTCTGGAGCAGCCAGTCCGAAAGCTCCTCGATCCGTTGGCAGATCACCGCAAGACCTGGCAACACTTCCTGCTCATACTCCAGCCAATGAGAGAAAATGTGAACGAGCAGAACAATCTCCCCGCGATCATTTTCTTGCAGAGAATTCAGCGCAACAAGTGACAACACAGTAAGAGTCCGCTCCCTGATCATTCTATCGGGACAGACTGCTGCCTCGCCGAGAGCAGAGAGAATTTTCTGGTTCTTGTCCTTCTCTTCTAAACCATTAGCAAGAAACGCGGCAAGATCGGCCACGAATTCATTGCTGCCAAGAACCCGAACTGAGCCAACGGCGAGCGCCGCAAGATTGTACTCGAACCGGAGTTGTCGCCTTTTTTCTTCGGACAGGAATATATTTCGATTGATCGTTTCCAGGACGTCAGGCTGCTGTATGGCCTTCTGTTTCATGCAAATAACCTCTTTCGAGAGAGGAAGACATTGACATCCGGGCAAGGAGTATATTACACATTCCTTTCTTCACTCACTGCTCAAGTATAAGGTATTTCCTGGTGAATACAAAGGGTTAAAAATGGATCGACAGTATCTGCGACACGTCTTTTCGCCTCGGGGGTGATAGCTCATGGGTCATTAAAGGTTGACATAACACTTTGTAAACTGAATTAAATTTTATTATTATAAATTGTGCGAAGAATGATATTCAACCATATGGGATCCGCAATCTCAGTTCCCGCAATCATGTTCATCTGTGCCGGAGATAAATATGTTACGACCTGTTGCTTTCGCTTTCTTTCTCTTTATCTTCCTGGCTGCAAACCAGATTTTGGTTGAATCCGCATCCGCCCAGTCCGAGGCGGATACTCTTCGATATATTACCGATGTGCTCGTAATCAACATCAGAGATCAACTGGAGAAACCCAATGCCGTCGTCGGAGTCGTTCGCACGGGGGACCCCGTTCGCATCATCGATGAACAGAATAATTATGTCAAAATTGAAACTGCAGATAAAAAACAGGGCTGGCTCAGTAAACAGTATCTGAAGAAGGAAGAGCCCGATTCCAGCGTACAACAGTTGAAGCAGGAAATTGCCGATCTGAAAAAGCAACTCGAAACAAGGCCGACAGACGAGGCAACAGTCGGAGCGGATAAAGGAAAAGATTCTGGGGAAGCCTGCGCCGCCCTGCAGCAGAAACTGAACGATGCCGAAAAACAGATGCAACAGCTTCAGGAACAGCAGCGCAAACAGTCCTCGTCACCTGGAGCCCCGCATGGTGCAACAGGACAACAGGAGCAGAATCCGGAACTCGCCGCCCAACTGGAACAAACTTCCCAACGGTATAATCAACTCATTATCGAGTATGAAAAACGCGGTGAAGAGATCGCCGAACTGCAGAATTCCATAGCCAAACAGGACGATACGACACGATTCTTATGGTTTGGCGCCGGAGCAGTGGTCTTTTTCCTCGGCATCCTTGCCGGGAGATCGGCCAATCGGAAAAAAAATAAGTTCCTGTACTGAAATTCCGTTCATTATTGGCGTTCATCCTTTGTTTTTGCGTGACATTCCGCCTGTTCTCGCGGTTTTTTCATTGACGCATTAAGGAAAATAACCCATTTTGTAGGGTTCTTTCAGAGAAATACGAGCGGATATCCCAGAACCCAATTAAACAAACGATACGCAAATGCAAAATAGCAGAATAGTGATTACCGGGATTGGTCTTGCTGCCCCGAATGCGTCAACGCTTTCGGAATTCAGAGAAAAGCTGGTAAACGGCATCAGTGAAATTACGGAAATCGATCTCAGGTATTTCGGCAAAGCCCCGGCCGGCATCTGCTCTTTTCCGGAAACATTATACAGAAAGAAAAAAGAGAACAAAAAAGGCACCCGGGCCGGATGTCTGGGCGTCTATTGTGCAAATGAAGCCCTGCGGGACGGCGGACTCGATATCACGGCCTATTCACCCGACAGAATTGGGGTGTATATCGGACTGACCGAACATGGCACGGTCGAGACCGAAAACGAAGTCTATAACATCAGCAAGTACAACTACGATGTCGATTACTGGACGCATCACCATAATCCGCGGACCGTCTTGAACAATCCGGCTGGGGAAATCACCATGAACCTCGGCATCACCGGCCCGCATTATGTCATTGGGGCAGCATGTGCGGCCGGCAACGCCTCTCTCATTCAGGCAGTGCAGATGCTGAAATTGGGAGAAGTCGACATGGCGCTTGCCGGCGGCATTTCCGAATCAACTGGATCTTTTGGAATTTTTGCGAGCTTCAAGGCCCAGGGAGCTCTTGCCGAAGCCGAGGACCCACGGCGTGCCTCGCGTCCTTTCGATATGTCCAGAAATGGCATCGTCATCTCCGAAGGCGCCTGCATCTATGTGCTTGAATATCTGGAAAAAGCTATTGCCAGGGGGGCGCATATTTACGGCGAAATCGCAGGTTACGCCATGAATTCCGATGCCAGGGATTTTGTCCTGCCGTACGGCAAACGCCAGGCCGAATGCATGCGCCTGGCCCTGCAGAGGGCCAGGCTGCAACCGGCAGAGATCGATCTCATCAATACCCACGCCACGGGGACAAAACAAGGTGATATCGAAGAATGCAAGGCAATCCGAGAGGTCTTCGATAACTGTCCGTCTACCTACTTCAACAACACCAAGAGCATAATCGGTCATGCCATGGGGGCGGCAGGAGTCCTGGAACTGGCCGGCAATCTGCCGTCTTTTGAAGATGGCATCATCCATCCGACGATCAATATAGATACCCTCGACCCGGAGTGTGCCCTGCCCAATCTGGTTGCCAACAAAGCGGTTCAGGTAGAATCGGTCAACACGCTTCTGAACAATTCATTCGGCATGGTCGGCATCAATTCCGCTGTCATTGTCAAAAAGTATACTGGTGATTGATTTTTTCCCTATTGAGGACAAAAAAGTATAAACAAGAAAGCGCTGGTATGTTATAGGAAGAGTTTTGCCGTTGCATCTGTAAATTATTCCCAAGGACGCCGGGATATTGCTATTTTAACTATTTACGCCACCCGTTCAATCCGGAGAGTTTCATGACACAAGAAGATATTAAAAATCTGATTTTGGAAATTATCGAAGACATAGATGACGAAGCGGATTTTGCCGGCCTCGACCCTGATCAACCTCTGCGCGATCAACTTGATCTCGATTCCATGGATTTTCTCGATATCGTGATGGAACTGAGAAAGCGACATAAACTCCAGATCCCTGAAGAAGACTACCCGCAACTCGCCACACTCAACAGTTGTGTTGCCTATCTCTTGCCGCTGTTAAAAAACGCCTGATGTTGTGAAAGTCCCACTTTTGGTTATTGGTGGCGGCCTTTCCGGTCTGGCCGCTGCCATCCGTGCAGCACGATTTACCCCCGACGTTCTCCTTGTAGAAAAACATTCCCGCCTTGGCGGCCTCAATTCCTACTTTTATCGCAATAAAATCCTTTTCGAAACCGGCCTGCATGCCATCACTAATTACGCCGAACCGGATAACAAAAAAGCCCCGCTCAACAGATTGCTGCGGCAGCTGAAACTGCCCCGCAAAGAGCTGACCTTTTGCCAGCAGCTGCAAAGCGAGATCGTTTTCCGGGACTGTCAGTCTTTGTTGTTTTCCAATGATTTCGAGTTATTCAGAACTGAAATCAACACCAAATTTCCGAAGGCGGTCGATCATTTCCATCGCCTTCTTCAGTTTCTCCATACCTTCGATCCTTTTCTTCCCGCGCCATTCAGGTCTACAAAAAAATTTCTTGCGGAGATGATCCCCGACCCTCTTCTCATCGAAATGATGCTCTGCCCATTGATGTATTATGGTTCAAGCCACGAACAGGATATGGACCTCAGCCAGTTCGCCATCATGTTTCGGGCAATCTTCCAGGAAGGCATGTTTCGGCCTCGTGGAACTATGAAGGATTTCATTGAGCTCATCGATACCCATTACCTCAACCTTGGGGGAACGAGGCGGCTCTGCTGCGGTGTCAAAAACATCATAGTGCAACAGAACCGCGCAATGGGCGTCGAACTTGAGAGCGGCGAGATCATCGAGTGTAACCATATTGTGTCGACCATCGGTCATGCGGAAACTTTCCGCCTTATTGCCGGGCACAGGGTTCCGGAGGAAAAACTGCCGCGGCTGGGATTCATAGAATCGATTTTTCATGTCAAGGAACCTTCCCCCTCCCCGCTTCCCGCCGATCGGACCATCATTTTCTTCAATGACGGCCACCGGTTCAGCTACGCATCTCCTGTAGATTTTGTCGATTTTTCCAGCGGCGTCATCTGTTTCCCGGCAAATTTCCGGGGATTGCCTGCCAAGAGTATGCGAGAAATTCGTTCTACCCACCTGGCAAACGGTTCGAAATGGCAAAACCTCGCAGCTTCCCCCGCCGAGTACACCATGCAAAAACAGGCCGCCGCCCAGCTCTCCGTGCAGCTGCTGGAGAATATGATTGGCAGTTTTTGGTCAAATATTGTATATGTTGACACTTTTACGCCTGTGACGATCGAACGCTATACCTCAAAAATGGGGGGAGCGATCTACGGCAGCCCGAATAAGATAAAAGATGGTAATATCGGGTTTTCCAATCTCTTTCTTGCTGGCACCGACCAGGGATTTCTTGGTATCATTGGTTCCATGCTCAGCGGCGTTTCGATCGTCAATCAGCACATCCTGCCCAAGTTATAAATTTTTCGGCTTCCAAATCATCTGAGCTGTTATCCTATGCCTGTGTCATTTTCTCATATTGACGACAATTACGATGTCATCGTTATCGGTTCCGGCCTTGGCGGGCTGACCACCGCCAACCGTCTCGCCAACTGCGGGCATAAAGTCCTCCTGCTCGAACACCATCACAGGCTCGGTGGGCTGGCTACCTGGTTCAAACGACGGGGCCATATCTTCGATATCTCTCTGCACGGTTTTCCCTACGGGATGATCAAAACGTGCAAGAAATATTGGAACAAAGCCATCATGAATTCTATCGTGCAGCTGAAAAGCATTGTCTTTGACAATCCGCAATTTTCTCTGCGCACGACGTTCGATAAAGAAGATTTTACCCGCCTGCTGCAGTCGTACTTCAAAATACCTGGCGTAACCATCGATAAATTCTTCGCCACGATTTCCGGCATGAACTTTTACGACGACCGGACCATGACCACTCGCGAACTCCTTAATCAATTCTTTCCTGAACGTTCGGATGTTCATCGTTTTCTCATGGAACCGATAACCTATGCCAACGGCTCGACTCTCGACGATCCGGCCATCACCTATGGCATTGTCTTTTCCAATTTCATGAACAAGGGCGTCTATACCTTTGAGGGCGGCACCGACAAACTCATCGGCATGATGACCGACGAACTGGAGAAAAATGGGGTGACCATATGTACCAATTCGAAAGTCGATCGGATTATCGTCGAAAATGGCAGGGTCAGAGGTGTTGAAGCCCGCGGCAGGACTATTACTTCCAAAGCGGTCGTTTCCAATAGCGGCATCACCAACACTGTCAAAAACCTTACCGGGCGAGAAGCATACTCGGCTGAATTTCTGGAAAAGGTCGATACTATCAGAGTGAACAATTCAAGTTGCCAGGTCTATTTCGGCATCAGGGAAGATGAGGTGATCGAGGACGTCGGCGACCTGCTGTTCACTTCCTCTGCGCCGGTGTTCGACTCGGAGGAATTGCTCGACATGCACACAAAGTCGAAGACCTTCTCTCTCTACTATCCCAAGACTCGTCCGGGTCTGAATCGTTATACCATCGTCGCCTCGATGAACAGCCGATTCGATGACTGGGCCGCACTCGAAGAAACTGCCTACCAACGGGAAAAGGAGTCCCTTATCGCGAGAACCCTACAGGATTTAGATCATTATATTCCAGGGGTAAAGGGAAAAATCGACTGGATGGAAGCCGCAACTCCCAGAACCTTCAACAGCTACACACTGCACACCAAAGGCACATCCTTTGGCACTAAATTCGAAGGTCTCGACATATCACGTTCTCTCTTTAAACAGGTTGCCGGTCTTTTTCATGTCGGGTCGGTAGGAATTATCATGTCCGGATGGTTGGGTGCGATAAACTATGGGGTCATCGTCTCGAACGATGTTGACAGTTTTTTGAGGGCTTAGTAAATCGATGGAAAACTTCAGCGGCAAAACGGCGGTAATATCCGGAGCTACGCGAGGGATCGGCGGAGCCATTACCCACAATTTCCTTGAAGCGGGAGCCCGCGTTATCGGGCTTTATGCAGGCAACACTGAAGCTGCCGCCCTGTTCATGGAGGAACATAGCCGCTTTGCCCCGCAATTGGAACTGGTGCAGTGCGACGTCGCCAGCGAAAGCCAGGTTGCCTCTCTCTTTGCAATGATTGAAGAAAAATACGAATCGATTGCCATCCTGGTCAATAATGCCGGTATTCGTCGAGACGCCGTACTGGCTCTGATGACCACCAGTCAATGGCAGCAAGTGATTGATACCAACCTGACCGGCACCTACCTTATGGCCAAGCAGGCGGTCTTGCTTATGATGAAAAACAAGTACGGGCGAATTATCAACATTACTTCGCCGGTGGCCCATATGGGGTTTCCCGGCCAAGCCAATTACGCCGCATCCAAAGCCGGGCAGATAGCCTTGACGAAAACCCTTGCCAAAGAGGTCGCCAAAAAGAAAATTACGGTAAACTGCGTGTCGCCTGGCTTTATTGCCACAGATTTTATCAACACCCTTGACCAGGAATTGCTCCTCGAATATAAGAAGATGGTACCGATGAAAAGGTTCGGAACCGCCCAGGAAGTAGCAGATGCCGTTCTCTTCCTCGCCAGCAGTCGGGCCACCTATATAACCGGCACAGTCCTCGACGTAAACGGTGGCCTCTAATCATGCAGTGTGTTGATGAGATAACAGCCCTTATCCCCCATCGTCCGCCATTTCTTTGGGTCGATAAAATTGTTTCATGTACAGGTGAAATGATAGTTACCGAAAAGCATATCCCGGATAATCTTGAAGTATTTCAAGGACATTTTCCCGGCAATCCGATAATGCCCGGCGTTTTGCTCTGCGAAGCCATTTTTCAGAGCGCAGCGCTTTTAATGGCCAAAAAGTCCGACAAAACAAGTTATAGTGACCGCCAACTTCCATTTCTGACTCGAATATCTCAGGCCAAATTCAAGAAAACTGTGCTTCCCGGGGATAACGTACAAATAGAGGTAAAATTGATAGAAGCAGTGGCATCGGCATGCTACTTTAAAGGAGTCCTCAAGGTTGCCGGCAAGGTCGCGATCGTCGTCGATTTCGCCTGCAAAATGACCGCACCCCCAGTGAAAGAATAAGCTCAGGTTCGATCGACAATCCCCCTTGAAAATCCCGCTCACTACCGGTTGAATATTTCAGTAAAGTAAGTAAGATGTTCAGGCTAACCAGACAGTAAAACAAATGTTTTTATTATTTTTGAACACCGGATTACCGGGTCATGCAGCGGTTGCAACGGTTTTGCGCGACTGAGCTGATAAAGAAAGGATTGTCTCGTGCAGTTATCAATTACCGATATGATCATTCATGCTGGACCTGTCGGCCAGCTGGTGATGCTCACTTTGCTTATTTTTTCTCTTGCTTCATGGACTATCGTCGTCATGAAAGCCCGTTTGTTTAAGAAAGTCCGGGTTGATTCCGAAGATTTTCTCGAATCCTTCTGGAAATCGGCAAATCTCAATGAAGCAAACACTGCCGCGGCGGAATACGAATACAGCCCCCAGGCAGCAGTTTTTGTTGCAGGTTTTGCCGAGCTGCAGAAGATCAACAAAATCCGGAACCGGAAAGACGACAGCAGAGGCGTGGAAACCCTGGATATGCAGCTTGCCACCATGGACAACCTCAAGCGGGCGGTCAGAAAGGCGGAATCACAAAAATTGTCGGAACTCGGCAGCAGCCTGCCGTTTCTTGCGACCACCGGCAGCGCTACTCCTTTTATCGGCCTCTTCGGCACAGTCTGGGGCATCATGGCCTCGTTCCATGATATCGGCCAGAAAGGCTCCGCCTCGCTTGCGGTTGTCGCACCTGGAATTTCGGAAGCGCTTGTTGCCACCGCCGCAGGTCTTGCCGTCGCTATCCCCGCGGTCATTTTCTACAATTTCTTTTCCAACAAGCTCGATGAAGTCGATGGTGAGATCAGTGATTTCTCCACCGACTTTCTCAATCTTGTAGAACGAGATCTGTTAAGCAGGGTTTAGCCGACAATGGGGCCTACAAACAATAACGGCAGAAAAAAACTGGTCTCCGATATCAATGTGACACCCTTGGTTGATGTCATGCTGGTTTTGCTGATCATTTTCATGATTACAGCACCGATGATGACGCAGGGATTGAATGTCGATCTTCCCGAGACAACCTCAAAAGCGTTGCGCCAGGAGGATAAGCCCCTCGTTGTGACCATCGACGAAGCAGGCGAGATCAGCATCAACAATATTCCTCAGGTCCGAGCTCTGATGGTTCAGGAACTGAAGAAAAGTTTCGATGCCAACAAGGAGCAACCCATCTTCCTGCGAGCGGACAAAAAAGTGCCATATGGACATGTGGTAACAGTGATGGCCGACATAAAATCGGTAGGTTTTGATAAAATTGGCATGATTACCAAGCCTCCGGAGAAACAGTAAAGAGTGGTTGAACGATATCGAGTTGTGGTTATGCGGTCGAATGGCTGGAAACTCCCCTTTAATATTGCGTTAGGGATACATATCATGGTCCTGGTGGGAACTGTGTATCTTCCGGCTATCTTCAAATCTAAACCCAAATTTGCCGATGTATATTCGGTCAGTCTGGTCAATATTGTCGAGCCGGAAACAGCTCCACCTGTAAAGGTACAAGACCCCGGTCCGCCGAAGGTTGCCGCGAAACCGCCCCCGCCTCCGCCGCCAAAAATCAGAAAAGAGGTGGAACCGGAAACGCCGAAGGTGGTCGAGAAGGTGGAACCGGTTAAGGAAGAACCGGTGTCAGAGGAACCTGCGCCGCCGAAAGCTGTTTCCCTGAAACCGCTCAAACAAAAGAAAGTCATAAAGGTGGTCAAAGAGGAAACTCCCCCGAAAAAGCCAGAAGTTGACCGCAGAGAGATTCAAAAACTCGCCGAGGCACTCAAAGAAGAAGAAATCTTGACTGAAAAGGCCAGGCTTGCCCGGGAGGCGTTTGATCAGGAGAGAAAGCTTCTTGCCGACAGCATAAAAGCGAGTGAAGCACGGCAAACCTCATCGCCTGCTGCCGCGCGGCAAACGGGTTCTTCAGCTGCTGGTCCGAGCAGCAGCTCAACTTTGATTGAAAACCAATATAACGCGTTAATCCTCAGTCACCTCCTGCAATTTTGGTCAGTCCCTGAGTATATGCAGAAAGATTTGACAGCAGTTATTGGCCTCACCATCAAGCAAGACGGAGACGTGACAAATTTCGAATTCGAAAGCAAATCAGGTGACCGGATGTATGATCAATTTGTCAATAAGACCATTGAGGCTGCCAAACCGTTTCCGCCGATACCCCCGGCCATGAAAAAGCAGACGCATGAGATAGGACTGCGCTTTAAACCTGGCGACATCCAATAAACCTTTTCGTATCTGTGAGACTTATAACAATGAAACCCTTACGATATCGAGCTCTCATTCAGTCAATCGTATCCTTATTGCTTCTGCATTGCTTGATGAGCAATGCAACTGCAGCCGATCGTGTCTATTTGGACGTAACATCCTCGGCAGTACGGAAAATTAATTTTGGCGTACCATGGTTCCAAAATAAAGACCTTCCTCAGCAAAAGCAACCGCTGGGTCGCGAGCTCGCCGATTCTCTCGCCAAATCCCTTGAATTTCACGGTATTATTTCCATTATTCCGCCAGATAAATACGGCGGAAACCAGACCGCTGAGTGGAAAAAACTAGCCGCCGACTATGTCGTCATGGGCCAGTATGCAGTCTCCGGTGATACGGTTAGCCTTGAGATGCGCTTGATGGATGCGGCTTCGGATGAAATCCTACTGGGTAAAAGCTACTCCGGAACCATGCAGCAGAAGGAAAAGATGATCTTTAAATTCTGCGACGCCGTTATCGAAAGTTTGACAGGAAAGCCCGGTATTGCCACTACCCAGATTGCCTTCGTCAACCGGGAAGGCACCGTCAAGGAGGTTTTTCTGACGAATATTCTGGGAAAGACCCTCAGACAGGTAACTCGCCACAAGCACCTGACCGTTTCGCCAAAATTTGTTCCAGGCGGGCCTTTCCTCAGCTACACATCATACCATTCCGGCACTCAGGCCCTCTACATAACCGATTTGCGACAGGATAAGGAAACGCGGGCTATTTCCCGGCGGAAAGGACTCAATCTGGCACCGGCCTGGTCATCCGATGGCGAGAGGATGGTGCTCACCCTGTCCAAAGACGGCAACCCCGATCTCTATCTTCTTGATCGAAAAGGGGAAATTATCGAAAAACTCACCGATCGGGCCGGCATCAACGTGTCTCCCACCTGGTCTCCCGATGGTGCCACTCTGGTGTTTGTTTCCGATCGTACCGGCAAGCCCCAACTCTATTCTATGGACATGCGTACCAGAAAGGTCAGGAGATTGACCTTTGAGGGTACGGAAAATGCGGAACCTAACTGGTCGCCGACCGAAAGTCTGATAGTTTTTTCCAGCCTGCGTAATGGAGTGTATCAACTGTATACGATGAATCCGCTTACCGGCGAAGAACCCAAACCGCTTACTTCGGATCCCAGCCATCATGAATCTCCAAGCTGGTCACCGGACGGCAATCAGGTCATCTTCACAAAACGTGATGGCCAAAAGCAACAGTTGTACGGTATAATGAAAAACGGCTCCTTCGAAAGAAGACTCTTTAATATACCGGGCAGCCAGTCATTTCCTCAATGGTCAAGATAGATCCTTGACTCCACCTTTTTATAGATATAGCTGAACATGAAAAAGTTTATTTCAATAGCATTTGGTCTTGCGGCATTACCATTTCTGGTACAATGCGCCTCACAGAGCGATGTTTCGGAGCTCCGTTATCAAATGAGAATCGTCAACAAGAAGATTGAAGATATGAAATCTTCAACAGTTGACCCTCTCCAGAAACGTCAGGCCGCAGCAACCGGACAGATGGAGCAACTCGAAAAAGAGATCCTCGAACTGAAAAATCAACTCGAAGACACAGCTCATCTGAACCAGAGACTGAAAGAACAGAACAAGGATCTCCAGGAAAGTATTTCCAATGTCGCTCAGGAAGAGGCCAGCAAACGGGAGGAAGCCCTTAGCCGACTTGAAGAACTGCAACGGGAAAAAGAAGCGCAACTGGCGGACTTGAACAATAAACTGAATGCACAACAGGAAAGTGTCAAGGCTATTCAGGAGGCACGGCTCAAGGATGCGGAACGCAAGGCCAAAGAAGCCGCGCTCAATGCAGAGCTGGCGAAGAAGAAGACTCAATCGATAAAACCTGGTGCCTCGTCCGCCCCGACTGATAATAAGACCAGTGCCCATATCCAGTCGGAAAAGAAAAAGACGAAAGCTGCTTCTACTCCCGGCCAGGAGACAACTAAAACACCTCCAGTGAGTGAAGCCGCTGCAGCCCCGGAAAAATCTCCTCAACCAGCACAGGAAGCACCGACTCCCGCTGTATCGAGTGCAACAACCGTAAAGGCGGAGAGCAAACCGGCGGACAGTAATTTCAAGAAAGCGCAAAAGCTTTACGAGAAGAACAGCTATGCAGAAGCCCTGCCGCTCTTTGAGCAGGTTGCTGCCGACAGTTCTACGGGCGAAGGCGTGGACGCCCGATATATGATGGGGGAATGTCTTTTCAACCAGAAGGAATACGATAAAGCTATCATGCAATATCAAAAGATCATCTCCCAGAATTCCGAACATACCAAGGCCCCTGCAGCCATGTTGAAACAAGGGATGGCATTTGAAAAGCTGGCTGATAAGGAGACCGCCAAAGTCATTTACAAAAAGCTCCTGAAGAAACATGCCAATGCTCCGGAAGCGGCGAAAGCCCAGGAAAACCTAGGTAAACTTTAACCTGCGGATGCCGTGACCCTTGAAGGCCCGTCTCGACCAACTGCTCATCGACCGTAATCTGGCTCGGTCACTGGCTGAAGCCCAGGCGATGATCGGTGCGGGTGAGGTATATGTCGACGATCGGACGGCAGATAAACCGGGTCGATTATATCCTCCGACTGCTGTCCTCCGTCTGAAAGAAAAGTGCCCCTTTGTGTCCCGAGGAGGGCTGAAGCTGGCCAGGGGCCTCTCTCACTTCCATATCTATGTCGAGGACAAGGTTTGTATCGATATCGGGGCTTCCACCGGCGGCTTCACCGATTGCCTTCTTCAGCATAATGCCAGAGTAGTCTATGCCGTTGATGTTGCCTACGGGCAGCTCGCCTGGAAAATCAGGCAAGATCCGCGAGTGGTGGTGTTGGAGAGATTCAACGCAAAGAACATTTCCGCAAAGGATATCCGTAACAGCCGCCTGGATCTTGCGGTTATGGATGTTTCTTTTATATCCATAACGACCTTGCTGCCGCCGCTAGTCAACCTCTTTACTTCTACTGTGGCGATACTCGCCTTGATCAAACCACAATTCGAACTTCCGAAGAACCTGGTCGGCGAGGGAGGCGTAGTAACCGATCCCGCCCTCCACCTGCAATCCATCGACAAGATAATACAGTTTTCGGAGCAGATGGGATTGCAATGTCATGGTGTGATCGACTCGCCTCTTCTCGGTCCCAAAGGCAATCGCGAATTTTTGATATCTCTTTCGTCTCACAACTCTTCCTTTGTGGCTATGCCATGAGAGGAGATGGAATACCATCTTAGGGATAAGGGAATTCTCATCATGAAAAGTGCTCACCTGATTATGGCAATAGCCCTGCTGGTCAGTCTTCCCGCTCATTTGCCCGCAGCTGCCGAGGCAGACCCATATTCATCCTATACTCTTCTTTATTCCAGCAATGTGGCCGGCGAAATCGAACCCTGTGGCTGAAAACAAAATCAGCTGGGCAGTCTGTCCGGAAAAGCAAAACTGGTGAAGGATCAGAAGTCGGATTCGCAAACTCCCCTGCTTCTGATGGATGCCGGCAATCTTCTCTTCAAAAAAGGGGATTCGGGCAACAATCCTGTGGCAATGATCACTGCTCACGGCATTGTTCGAACCTACGGCACATTATCCTATGATGCGGTTGCGGTAAGTCCACAGGACATGAATGCCGGAAGGGCTTTTTTCCGGACCTCCCAAGCTAACGGTTTTCCCTGGATATCCGCCAATATTTTTGACGAGGATGAACGGCTGGTATTTTCTCCCACAGTTGTCATCAAAAGAACGGGAGCACCGGATGTCGGCATCATCGGTTTGACCGGTAAAAGTGAAAACAATTCTTTTTGGGCTCGGATCGGTGACTGGCGGGAAACGCTGCCGGAGCATCTCGCCCAACTGGAGTCGACCTGCGGACTACTGATCTTGCTTTCCAATCTTTCAGATGATGAAAATAGTGAAATCGCGAAGATGTATCCGCAGATAGATGTGATCGTCGCCTCCTCTCCCACCAGATACGGCAATCAGGCTCCTCAGGTGGTTGGCGACAGCCTGATCACCCAAAGCGATGGAAGAGGAACATACCTGGGAAAACTTGAACTTAAATGGCACCCGCAAGGTTCCTGGCTGGCGACTTCTCCAACGGAGTCCCACGAACGCTTACAGGAAAAGGTTGCGGCAATTGAATTGCAGATTAAAAAATACCAGGAAGGGAAAAGCGAAGCAGATCAGGAATACGATAAAAAACTGACGGAAATGCTCAACTCCAAGAAATCGGTGGAAGATCGAATAACTTCGCTTGAAAGCGTCATTGCCGAACAGAAAGAACCTGTCTTCACAAACACCTTTAATTCCACATTTCTTCCCGTGAAACCCCGACCCTCGGGAGATGAAGTGGACACTATAGTTCAAGACATCAAAAAGAGCATCAGTGCCTATCAAAAGACCCGGCTCAAGGAAAAGGGCCAAATCGATCAGCAGGCAGGCGAGGCGCTGCAGCTCTCTCAATTCGCAGGGGTGGCTGCCTGCACAAGCTGTCACGAAAAACAATCCGCCTTTTGGACTGAGACAGCGCATGCCAGAGCTTTTGCAACCCTGGTAAACACCGGTCAAAACTATAACCCGGAATGTCTGCCATGCCATGTCACCGGCGGGAGCATCTCCCCGGTCTCATCCTTTGCCAAAAAAGATTTGCTTCTAGTATTGCCCGAGGATAGACAAGCAGTGGGATGCGAGGCATGTCATGGCCCCGGCAGGCAACATTCCCTCAACCCCGGAAATGTCCTACCCACCCGCAAGCCCGCCGAGCAGAAATGTATCAACTGTCATACCCCGGAGCATGACGACGATTTCGACTTTTCAACAAAGATGAATAAAACAGCGTGCCCACCGACTCATAATTGACCCGCCTCTTACATGAACTTAAGAGCAAACAAAAAGGGCGACCACCATGGGTGGTTGCCCTTTTTGTTTTACCTTTTGATTTCCGAGAGATTCAGGGAGCCGTAATACGTTTGTGTCCTCTGCGGCTCCCCATTCCCTTCCGGTTACTCTAAATCAATTAGCAGCCGAATGCCTTCTGCAGATTGGGAATGGTCTGCTTTTTACGGCTCATCATTCCGGGAATCCACATGGAATTGCCTTCGAGTTTGCCGTTGAATGCCTTCTCGATCAGGGCAGGATCATCGGACAGAACCACCAGGTCGGTACCTTCTTTTACGACGTCGGTGAGCATGAGCAGCACGGAATGACGGCCTTCCGCCTTGACTGCTTCCATGGCTTTCATAAGATCGCCGCGAACATCGGCAACCTGATCGAGGGTGGCGAGTTCGAGCTGGCCGACACCGACTTTGCTGCCTTTCATATCGAAGTCTTTGTAGTCACGGAACAGCAGGTCTTTGGCGGAAACACCGGCTACGGCCGATTTGGCTTTGAGCATTTCCATGAAGAGCTCATCGGTATCGCTCACCCCGGCAACAACCTTGAGATCGGCCACAGCGGCTTTATCGGCGTCAGTGCAGGTGGGGGATTTGAAGTTGACGGTATCGCTCAGAATGGCTGCCAGCATGCCGCCGGCAATGTTCTTCGGAATGGCGATACCTGCTTCTTTGAACATTTTGTTCAATACGGTGCCAGTACAGCCAACAGGCTCTGCCCGGAACAGAATCGGGTTATTGGTGGTGACGTCGCCGATTTTGTGATGATCGACTACAGCAACGAGATTGGCGGAGGCGAGATTGGCCGGTCCCTGAGCCAAGTCACTGAAATCTACCAGTGCGATATCTTTGCCGGCCGCATCGGTCAGCAATTCCGGGGCAGCAAGACCAAAACGCTTGAGAACGGTGGTCGATTCGGGATTGAGGTTTTTTGCATCGATCTGCATGCAGGCTTTGGCTTCCATGCCTTGTGCGGTGAGCAGCGCAGCAAGTGCGATCGCAGAAGTAACGGAATCGGTATCTGGGTTTGCATGTCCAACAACAGAAATAGCCATTAGTGTTCCTCCAATTAAACTTTAATAATAACAACCATAAACTATTCTATATTTTACTTAAATACTGTATGCCGCCAACAATTTCGCCACATCAAAATAGTGTTTTCGTAGATATGAGTCAAGCATTAACTGATTAGCCGTTCCGAATGACCTGTTTGCACTGTCGATGTAATGCATGATGATAAACCGGGCCATTCACCCGTGACAATATCCGAACTATGGAGTAATCTTTTCGCTACAATCTACCACCCATAACATTCTTACCCAAAATCCAAAGTAGTATGACAAAACATAACGCCAAAGAGCGACCTCAGTCGCGCGCGAAAGCATCTTCAGGTTTTCTGTACGGTGTTTTCGTTGCAATTGTCCTGATGAGCATCGGAGGATTTCTTTATTGGCAGTATTTCTCCCCAAAACTTGCGGAACAACAAAAACTTTCCCTCAATGGTGCAGGACCGACGACAGTAGCGCCCCCTCCCACCGCCGGATTTAAAGCGGAATTGCCCCATCAACCCATTCAATCATCCGGCGAAGGAACGCTCCCGACTCCGACCACAGGAGAACACTCTTCCTCACAAAATGCGGAGGCTGAGGATAAGAACACCCCAGCCGAAAGCAGCGAGACCGGCACCCTTTCGCCAACCGCCACCGATCCCCAGCAACTTATAACCGAGTTGAACGCCTTCTATACTCATCTTGATCAGCAGGCGTATATGCGGGATTTCGGCCTCAAAGAACCGAGCAAGACGCATTTTTCCAAGTTACTGCAAAAGCTCATAGATAATCCTCCGGTAGTCATCCGTGAAACCGACGACCTCTTGACCCTTTTAAAAAACACCGCTCATTTTTACAGGATCCTGGATAAGGAAAATATCACAGTTCTGAAAGGCATACTCGATCGGGACAGGAAATCTTTTGAGCAGATACTCAAAACATTTTATGGCCTGACATACCATCCGGAATATCTGCAAAAAGAGTATTCACTCACTCTTCCCTTGGATGCCCTTCACGATTATGCTGCCTTTTTCCTGAATACCATCGGCGGGAAGCTCTATCTCTTCCGCCGGGATTCCGCATCGCGGATGACGGTGAGCTACTATGCCATCCTAGTCATCGACCGCGCGAACCAGGAGGGTAACAATCCTCACGGCATCGATCTTCGGCCGGCTATCGACTCACTCATCGAAGAGATAGAAAATACCGCAAAGAACCTGAAGTTCAGGGATGAATATCTCGACAATCTCTACGACCTGAAGGAAAAGTATAATTAGTGCTGTCCAGCAATATGCATTTATGGACAGGCACTGACTCGCGGCAAGAACACGATCATTATCGGACGGAGGATGGTTATGACAAGTTGGTATGTAGCAATCGGCGGGAAACAGGAAGGACCTTATTCCACGGCGGAGATTTTGACAAATCTGCAGAATGGAGCCTACACGCCCAACACATACGTCTGGCGTCAGGGCTTTCAGAACTGGCTGGAGATTTCGCAATGCCCGGAACTATCGCTGGAAAGGGTCGCACCTCCTCCCACCATGCCTCTTCGTGGAGCGGCTGATGAAATAGATTTTCAGATTATCGGCAGTGAGATGCAGTACGTTGAAATCGAACTCGACTCACAGGAAAGCGCCGTCGCCGAAGCGGGTTCAATGATGTACATGTCGGACAACATTCAGATGCATACGGTTTTCGGCGATGGCAGCGAATCTGCCGGCGCCGGCTTTCTCGACAGAATGCTGGGTGCCGGGAAAAGACTGATTACCGGCGAAGGATTGTTTTCAACCATTTTCACCTATCAGGGGCCCGGCAAAGGGAAGGTGGCTTTTGCCGCTCCCTATCCGGGCAAGATCATAGCCCTCGATTTGAAGGAGTACGGCGGCAAGCTCGTCTGTCAGAAGGATGCCTTTCTCTGTGCCGCAAAAGGAGTAGCCATCGGCGTTGAATTCCAGAAAAAGATCGGCACTGCTCTGTTCGGCGGCGAAGGCTTTATCATGCAGAAACTGGAAGGTGACGGCAGAGTCTTTGTTCATGCCGGTGGCACCGTCATTCAAAAAGACCTGCAAGCGGGCGAAACAATGCGTGTCGACACGGGGTGTCTGGTCGCCATGACCCAAAACATCAATTACGACATCGAGTTTGTCGGGGGCGTCAAGTCAGCCATCTTCGGCGGTGAAGGCTTTTTCTTTGCGACCATCACCGGGCCCGGTCACGCCTGGCTTCAATCGCTGCCCTTCTCGCGCCTGGCGGGCAGGATTCACCGGGCTATGCCACAGAACAATTCGGGTTTCTCCACCAAGGGCGAGGGTTCGGTACTGGGCGATCTCGGGAATCTTTTTGAACGATAGGAGTATGTTCTGCCAGGAAAACTGTGGGCAAAATATCGAACCGAGTTTCTGCTTAGGACCGGAGGATTATCTGCATATTTGCCATTTTCAGCAATTTGCTCTATAATACTTGTGTCATAACCAACAACAGGTTCGCCTATGGAAACCCGACTCAGTGTTCAGCAGGTTATCAACTCCGGCTACTTTTATAAGCCGCTTAATAAGTCCGGTGATCCTCAAGAATCATCGGCAAACGTTGCCGGATCTGCAGAAGAGCAAACTGGCCTGGACCAGGTTACTCTGTCACGGGAAGGGCGGGAACAATCTTCAGGTAAAGGATCGTCCGCTATAAAGGATGCGGAAAAGGTCCAGCTCGACCGGCAGGAAATAGAAGAACTGCAAAAGCTCAAATTCCGGGATAAAGAGGTGAGGACCCATGAACAAGCCCACCTCTCGGCTGCCGGTCAATTTGCACGCGGGGGGATGTCGTTTAGCTATCAAAAAGGACCGGATGGTGTGGCCTATGCGGTGGGCGGTGAGGTCGGCATCGACCTGGGGAAAGAATCTACTCCCGAGGCTACTCTCCTCAAGATGCAGACCGTCAAGAGGGCGGCGCTGGCCCCCGCCAATCCTTCGGGAGCAGATCGACAGATAGCTGCCCAGGCCACAGCCAAGGAAGCGCAGGCAAGACAGGAAATGCTGCGCGAGACCC
>Ga0154407_1014_pt1 | contig 43815 bp, 31 predicted proteins | sample RifGroB2_FD_115911 | JGI IMG/M metagenome (GOLD analysis project Ga0154407, IMG submission 115911) | Desulfobacterales bacterium GWB2_56_26
AGCGGGATGGAATTGCGAAAAATTACGCCATTTGGAAAAAGGAGCGGCTCTCGCTCACCCTGTCCATCGCCTGTCTGAAACGGCGCAAGGACGAACCGGTACTTCAGGCCCTCTTTTCCCTTCTCTCGGACATCTGGACGGATTGACCAAATATCCGGTCATCACCTGCTTTCATCCTTCGCCAGTTCCATCAGCCGCTGTTCCGCCCATTTTCTGTATACCTTTTCTTCCGGAGTCTTCGGCTTCATGGCCAGGACCTTTTCGAACAACTCCCGGGCTTCTTGAGCCTGCCCGAGCCGTTGCCGAAAGAGACCCAGGTCATAGTAATAAACAGAATAGTCGGGGCGCAGTTCGATGGCCTTCTGCATGAGAGCCACGGCATTATCGGTCGTCAGTTCTTCCGGCAAGCCGCCGAAAAACATCGATGCCAGCATTCTTTCCAAAGAGCCGACTGCGCCGACCTTCAGATTCAGCCAGCTGAAGATATAGATGGGGTCGGGATCGTCCTGGGCTGAGGCTATCAGCACCGGCAGTTCCCGATGCAGTTCCCTTACGATGCGTACCTGGTCGCCGGACGGCATAAAACCAGCCGTCTTTGCCTTGGCCACCACCTGGAGGAGTCTTGCCTGATAGTCCTCAGGCTTCAACAGGAGTGCCCGCTCGGCATAGGCTGCCAGTTTCAGATAGTGCTGTTTCTGCTCTTCCGATCCTTTCTCCCGGTACAGCCAGCCCTGGCGAAAATGCAGAAATCCCGCATTGAGCAAGGCCTGATAGTTATCCGGCTCCTCCGCCAGAATATGCTCAAATAACTGCAGGGCCTCAACTTCCCTGTTATTCTCCCGAAGTTGAACGGCATGGGCCAGCTGATCATCCTGTACGGCATTCGCCGAAATACAAGAGAGTGGAACAAAGCAGCATATCACTACCAGGGGAACAATTCGAGCGAGGAAAAAATCGAGTCGTGACATAGGATCTTTCGGGGTAACTCCCCACAAGGGGAGATAAGTCCCTTCAAGAAATTCTTTCTAAGGTGTCTTGTCCTTCGGGTTCGTTTTCATACCCAATGATCATATACTGTAATGACAAATTTCACCGATAGAACAAAATATTTTCTCCTCCGATCATATTGCTACCCACATGAGGGAACGGCCCTGAGATCCGCACCACAAACAGGAGTGGTGCGGATCGGGGTATGGAAGGAAAGCGGAAATCTCAGCCTTATTGACTCTTTGGCGCTCCAGGCTCCGCAGGTTTCTCTCCCGTTGTCTGACCGGGCTCCTGCGTCACTCCGGGTTGTTGTGTCCCGCCGGGTTGCTGCGTGGGTTGCTGCGTGGGTTGTTCAACCTTTTTCTCTCCGGTTTTCTCGGGCGGTTTGTCCCCATCGCAGGAGACAGTGGCTAAAGCGAGAAAGCTTGAAAAAACAACAGCGAGAATCATCCTGTAAGTTGCCATTACTTCCTCCCTTGGTTGATTATGCTTCACCGAAACGTGCTATCAGATATGGGGCCTTCGTCCGAGGACGGCAAACACTACGGCAAGAATGAGACCTACGATAAAGAGAATCCAGGCGATATTTGCGGCAGTACCCGCAATACCAGTGAGACCCATTACACCCGCGACGATAGCAATGATAAGAAATATGACGGCTAATCCGATCATGACTGCTCCTCCTCTTGGTTGTACGGCAAAAACCTATTCGTGATGCCGATAGTTAGTTAGGTTTTATACAAGAGGTAAGATTGCTTCGCCGCCTTGTCAACTTGCCGGGCAAGACCGCCGATTGGCCCGGCGCAACCAGTGTCCTGTCAAGGTAAAAAGAAAAATGTCAATTGATGACAAATCTGCCGACCAAGGTCTTCAGTTGTTCCGAGAGACGCAGGAGCTCCTGGGAGTTTTGATCGACTTCCGAACCATTCTCGGATATCCGTCCGGCAGCGTGATCTACTTGAGTGATATCTGCCGAAACGAAACCTGCTTTTTCGGCGCTTTGCATAATATGAGTGTTGATATAGGCAAGCCCTGCCGATGTCTGGACAACATTACTGGTGATCTCGCTGGTTGCCACCGACTGTTGGTCAATTGCGGTCGAAATGGTAATGATTATGTTGCTTACCTCACTTATTACCGCAGAAATCTCCCCGATGCTTTGCACAGCGCCCTGAGTGGCACCCTGAATACTGTCGATCTGTGACCTGATCTCTACGGTAGCCTGAGCCGTTTGTCCAGCCAATTGCTTGATTTCGTTGGCAACTACCGCAAATCCCCGGCCAGCCTCGCCGGCTCTGGCCGCTTCGATGGTGGCATTCAACGCAAGGAGGTTGGTCTGGGCGGAAATTTCGTTAATCGCCTCCGTCACCTTGCCGATTTCTTCGGCGGTCTGCCCCAGTTGATTCACCTGCCGCGAGGCCGTTTCCGTCTGAGTTACGGTCTGGGCGGCAATTATCCGAGCCTTCTCCGAGTTTTTGGCGATTTCCTGAATCGTCTTGTTCATCTCTTCTGCAGAGCGGACAATCAACTCCACATTTCCCGAGGCCTGCTGCATAGTGCTGGACACAGACTGCAGATTATTGCTCATCTCCTCCGTCACGGCAGCGGCGTTATTGGAACGGGTCTTCATATGACCGGCACTCGTCGATAACTGGCCGGCAAGATCTGCCAAGCCGATTGACGAGCCGTTCAATTTCTCGGTGATATGGGCAACCTCTTTGACGAGGGTATGAATTTTTTCGACAAAGACATTAAACCATTTGGCTTGTTCGCCCAACTCATCCTTTCGATCTTCCGTGAGTTTGCGGGTCAGGTCGCCTTCGCCTTCGGCAATGTCCTTCAGCATGTTGACGATGTTTTTTATCGGTCTGGTGGTACGAAAACCGGTGAAAAGCGAGATGCCGCTACCAAGCAGCAAACCGAGCGCCAGCAACAGGGTAATGCTCTTTGACGCCGTGCTTTTTGCCGTATCCATCAACACGGCCGTCCCCTGTTTGAAATCCCTGATCAAGGCCAGGATCTCGTCTTTTTGTTTCAGCATGCCGTCGGTCAGCCGTCGATTCTCTTCGCAAATTTTGGCGATCTGCTCGAATTGCGAGCCGCTGTACATGGCCATCGCTTGCCGGATCTGCGGAGGCACCTGTTTGATATCTTTATCATCGAGGGCCTCGGCCAGGAACGACCATTCCGAAAACGTTTCGGCAGCGAACTTCATGCCATCGACAACCCGCTTCATGGCCTGGTTATCTTCATGGAGAAAATAGTTGTTTTCCGCAAGACGGGTGGTCACCATCAAGGTAAACAGTTTTTCCGTGACCGAGAGCAGTTCCTGCTCATAGGATGTGAGTTCTTTGCCGGCAATGAGTGCGTTGTTTTTCCGATCTTCCAGAGGGGTCTTGACCTTGTCGACAAGCAATTGGGTGGTGGTATCGTACGCCTGTGTCAGGGTCCCTTTAAGGCTTTTCAACTGCTTGGTGTTGCCGACTACTTTATCGAAAGAACCGTTGTACAGGAGGATATTGTCGGACAACAACTGCAAATGACTCAACAGCGCTCGGTCCTGAACCTCGGCCTGAAGCTGATCGCCCAGTTCCTTGACCCGGCTCATATTGTCCTTGAAGGCCTCGGCCTGCGCATCGTCCTGGCGAAGCAGATAGGTGCCCTGAAAGTCCTGGGCCGTGTAGATCGATTCCGCCAGTTTGCCCGCTTGATTGAAAAGCTGCACTTTCGCGGCGATGCCGTTCAGATTAAAAATACAGAAAAGCACACTGACCCCAAAGAGGACGAGGATGGCCACGGACCCCATCGACGTCTTCACCCAAAGCGGTAGACTTTTGACGTTCATTGTCACACTTCCTCTCGTTTCGCCAAACAATATCCCTCCGGCCTCAAGGTACAACCCTTTGGCCGGAGGGAGAAGTCTCCCCCGGTTTCCACTGGAGATCCTATTTATTCCAAGTACATGCCTGCCCCTGCATAAACATTTTCATTGCCCATCAGGCAACCCTTCACATAAGAGGTTTTTTGCGAAAACGCCTGCTCGCCCGGCTTCGGCCAGCGATAGTCGACCCACCCGCTGCCGTTGGCATATGTGGTGCTCTCTTTGGTTGCCTGGCTGGATTTTGCGGTTTCTGAAAAATCGGCGAAGAATCGTTTGCCGTTATCATCTTTCAACCCTATCAAGACTTTTCCTATCAATTCCGGCTTGACATGCATCAACGTCTTGCCTTTCATGTCGTTCACGAAGACATAATTATCGTTGCAGAAACGGATGGCCTTGACCTTCTCCAGACCGGCCTCGCCTTCTTGCTCCAGTATCTGCACGGCATTATCGACTGCAGTTTTGACTTCCTCTTTACTGCACGTCGTTGCCCAGGCCGTCGTTTGTCCGCACAGACAGAGAACCGCTCCCACCGCCAACACCTTTCTCAGTTTCATCGAAATGCTCCTTTACAGTAAAATTTTAGTCTCAAATCAAAAACATTGACCTTCCAGAACTATCGGAAAAATAAAATAGGAAGTCAAGCCATGCTGGTTTTTTTGAAGAGGCGTGAGGATGAAAGGGAGAAGGAAACTCGGTGGAATCGGGGAGGATTAAAATGTTATCCCTGTAATTGCCAGGTCTTCAGGCGATGCTGATGGTTTAACGCGGATAGGTGAATTCTATACCGGCCTCATGAAACCGGATATTAATCTCCAGGTTGATAGCCTGTTGAATATCCATAAAATGGTTATAACAGGGACTTGTCACCCAATAAACGATTTCAAATTTCAGGACAGAAATGCCGTACTCTGCAAAATGCGCTCGTCAAAGCGTACCAGGGCGTTATACGAAAAATTTTCCGGGCGTGCCTGGCGATGTGTATTATGTTGTTGGCGTTATGAAAAACGAACAGAGCATGATATTTCGCCAGCACCATTCTTTTCCTGATGGCTTGAGAGATATGATCCCCGAATATCCGGCTGCCGCAGCCGTAACCATGGCGATTCGCCCCCTCCTCCACCCCTTGTTTCAGGCCCTGCCGGACGGGATATCCGAATTCACCTTTGCCAACATCTACCTGTTTCGGGCGGCACACAACTACCTGCTCTCGCGGCTGTCCGACGGGCGAATTGTCATCCTCGGCAATGACCATGGCCATCCCTTCTTCATGTCGCCCTTCGGTCTGCCGGAGAAGCCGCTCCTCGACCTGCTGATGACCAACCATGGCAGGATGAAGTGCGTGGCCGCATCGCAAAAAGAATTTCTTGAAGCCATGGGCTTTGTGGTCACGGAGGACCGCGACAATTTCGATTACTTGTACCTGCGGCGGGAACTGGCCGAACTGACCGGGCGGAAATTTCAAAAGAAAAGAAACCTTATCAAAGGGTTCCTGAATAATTTCAACTGGGAGGGCCGGCCGCTGCTGCCTGAGCTGCTGGGCGATGCCATCGGCATCCTGGAGGCCTGGCGCAACGAGCACGACTCTGCCGGCGACTATGCAGCCGCCCGCGAGGCCCTGGAAAAGTCCGAAGAGCTGCAGCTATGCGGCGGCATCTACTATGTAGACGGACAGCCTGCGGCCTTTACGCTCGGCGAGGAACTGGCCTGCGGCACCAGTTTCGTCATCCACTTCGAAAAAGCCCTCAACCGTTACAAGGGCATTTATCAATTTATCAATCAGGCTTTCGCCGGGATTCTCGGCGAAAGCTATACCACCATCAACCGCGAGCAGGATCTGGGCGAGGAAGGGCTCCGCCATGCCAAACTGAGTTACCGGCCGAGCGGCTTTGTGGAAAAGTTTTCGGCGACATTGCCCCATTCAGCGTATAAATAACAGCTTCGGCCTAACCATTCCCAACGTACTGCATACCTTCCGTCCAATAGACTGAGAAAATCTGTCAATTCCGACAAAGATCCGAACAATATCACTTTACCAGGTGAATTCAAACCGATTATTGACTAGAATAGAGAATCTTCACGGCTGTGTTTTACTCCATTTTTCCAATTTCCCCGACAAGGGGAATGAGTACCTTCACGAAATTCTTTCTAAAAACAAGAAATGAATTTCTCAGGTACTAGTGACCCGTACGGGGTAAGAGGATCGGAGCCATGCACAAGGATGTCGAGCATTCGCTGGGAATATGTCTTGGTGCTTCAACTGTGTCGCTCGTCGAGGTTGAACGGCGGGCGGGAACACCGCCCGTAATCGTCAAACATGCTGCAAAGGCTCATCAGGGCAGCGTCCGGGACTGTCTCGATGCCCTGCTGCAGGAAACCGGCAACCTGACCGAAAAAAAGCTCTGTGTCACCGGCCGCAACTTCCGTCACTCCCTCAATCTCTCCTCCATCTCCGAACCCGAAGCGACCGAACTCGCAGTCGGGCATATCCTGCCCGCGGATCATCCCTACCGGTTGGTAATTTCGGCCGGAGGTGAAACCTTTCTGGTTTACCACCTCGACGACCTGAACTGTATCGGCAACATCCACACCGGCAACAAATGCGCGGCCGGCACCGGCGATTTCTTTCTGCAGCAGCTGCGCCGGATGGATATTCCGCTGGCCGAGGCCACTGCAATGGAGCTGCCGGAAAAATCGTTCAGGATATCCGGGCGATGCTCAGTTTTCTGCAAGAGTGACTGCACCCACGCCCTCAACAAAGGGGTGGCAAAAAACGCGGTGGTCGCCGGGCTGACCAGCATGATGGCAGATAAACTGTTGGAGCTCATAAAAGATTTCGACATCGGTCACGTTCTGCTGGTCGGCGGCTGCGCCGGCAATACAGGCATGGTCCATTACCTCCGGCAAAAGATCGGCAATCTCTATATTCCCGCCGAAGCCGCCTATTTCGAGGCGCTCGGCGCGGCGCTCTGGGCGCTGGACCATGCTCCGCGTCCCTACCCCGGACGGGACCGACTCTTCTGCGACAACGCCTGCAATTTTTCTTTCCACAAGCCGCTCACCGCCTTCCGGCATCTGGTGCATTACAAAAACAGGCCGCACGGCAAGGCTGAAGCAGGCGACCATACGATCCTCGGCCTGGACGTCGGCTCCACCACCACCAAGGGCGTACTGCTGCGGCGCAACGACAAGGAGGTTCTCGCCTCCGCCTATCTGCGCACGAACGGCGATCCGGTGGGTGCCGCAAGAAATGTCTATCGGTCCCTCTGGGATCAACTGAGTGTGCCGGTTGTCATCGAGGCGGTCGGCGTGACCGGTTCCGGCCGCCAGATTGCCGGCCTCCATGCCATGACCCCCGGCGTCGTCAATGAAATCATTGCCCACGCCACGGCCGCCGCCTTCTACGACCCGGAGGTCGATACCATTCTCGAACTCGGCGGACAGGATGCCAAGTACACCTATCTCGCCAACGGCGTCCCCAACGATTATGCCATGAACGAGGCCTGCAGTGCCGGGACCGGCTCCTTCCTGGAAGAATCGGCCAGGGAAAGCCTGGGGCTTGAGGTGAGCGACATCGGCAACATGGCCTTCCTTGGTGAAAAACCGCCCAATTTCAGCGACCAATGCGCCGCCTTCATCAGCTCGGACATAAAAAACGGCGTGCAGCAGCGGATCTCGACCGAAAATATCGTCGCCGGCCTGGTTTACTCCGTGGCCCTCAACTTTATCAACCGGGTCAAGGGCAATCGGCCGGTGGGTCAAAAAATCTTTATCCAGGGCGGCGTCTGTTACAACCAGGCAGTGCCCGTGGCCATGGCCGCCCTCACCGGCAAGGAAGTGATCGTCCCGCCCGATCCAGGCCTGATCGGGGCCTTCGGGGTCGCGCTTGAAGTCGAAAAGCGGCTCGAACAGGGGCTCATCCAACCGGCAGTCTTCGACCTCGAAGTACTGGCCACACGCGAGGTCGGCTACGAAAAACCCTTTATCTGCGGCGGCGGCAAGGAAAAATGCGACCGGAAGTGCGAGATCGCGCGGATTACCCTGGCCGGCAAAACCTATCCCTTCGGCGGCATCTGCAACCGCTACGACAACATGCTCCGCAACGCCGACATCGACAGCAGCGGCTGCAATCTGGTCGCCGCCCGCCAGAATTTGATTTTTGCCGGGGAAGAGTCGGAGACAGAGCACGCTCGCCCCACCGTCCGCATGAATCGGTCGTTTTTGATCAACACCTATTATCCCTTTTACCGGCGCTATCTTGAGGAACTTGGCATGAACCTCATCCTGCCGAAGAGCGTATCCCCCGCCGGCATCGCCCGGCGGGGCGCCCAGTTCTGTTATCCGGCCGAACTCGCCCACGGCTATCTCGCGGACATGCTCGAACTTGCGGCCGATTTCACCCTGCTGCCCCACATCATAGGCATTCCCTCCGGCAACGGCGAGATGTCCTGCACCTGCGTCTTTGTCCAGAGCGAACCTTTTTACCTGAGAAGCGCCTTCCGGGAACTGGAGACTCCCGCCACGCTGTCGCCGACCCTCGATTTTTCCGCAGGTTTTCATGACCAGCAACGGGTGTTCGGGGAACTGACCGTAAAGCTCGGTCGAACCGCTCCCCAAGGCCGAAAAGCCTTTGCCTGCGCGCATGAGGAACAGACCAAATGCCGACGGCAGCTGAAGGAAATCGGCCAAAAATTCCTGACCGACCTCGAAAAGAGCCCGGACCGGTTCGCCGTGGTCCTTTTCGGCAGGCCGTACAACAGCTTCACCGACATCGCCAACAAAGGCATTGCAATGAAGTTTGCCACCCGGGGCGTGCCGATCGTCCCCTTCGATCTCTTACCCTTTGAGGATCAAAACCTGGACGAGGAGATCAACATGTATTGGGCCATGGGCGATAGCCTGCTCCGCTGCGCCCGGTTCGTCGCGGGACACCCGCAGCTCTTTGCCGCCTATATCACCAATTTTTCCTGCGGACCGGATTCCTTCATCATCACCTATTTCCGCGACACCATGGGCGCAAAACCGAGCCTCACCCTGGAACTCGACAGCCACACTGCCGATGCCGGACTGGAAACGCGGATCGAGGCCTTCCTCGATATTGTCGGCACCTGCCGCAAACTGGGAAAATCGTTTGTAAAAGCCTACAAGGACAAGGGTACGACCGCCGCCATGGAGTATAAACCCGGAGGCGCAGCCATCCGTACCGCAGGCGGGGAACGGGTCGGACTTACCGACAAAAGGGTGAAGCTGCTGGTGCCGGCCATGGGCAAATTCGGCACGCCGCTTTTGGCCGATGCTTTCGCCGGTTGCGGCATCCGGACCGAACAACTGCCGCCGGCCGATACCGAAAGCCTCAAGCTGGGCCGGGGCCATTCCAGCTGCAAGGAATGTTTGCCGCTGCAGACGACGCTGGGCACCGTTCTCCACTATCTGCAGAAAGACCGGCCCGAGGGCCAGATTACCGCCTATCTCATGCCCAACGCCGACGGACCGTGCCGGTTCGGCCAGTACAACGTTCTGACCAGAAGGCTCATCGCCCGCCAGAACATTGCCGATACGGCGGTGTTTTCGCCTTCGACCGAGAACTGCTACGGCGGCCTGGGCACCAAATTCCAGATCGCCGCCTGGCGGGCAATCGTCACCGGCGATGTATTCGATGAAATGTGGTCCACCATCCTGACTGCGGCAGCTGATAAAGAGGCGGCCCTTACGCTGCTGGATGAACGCCACCGGGCGCTGCGCCGGGTCATCGCCGGAGACTGGCGAACCCTGGCCCGTGAGCTTAAAAGAAGCGCCGGAAAGCTGGCCGCAATTGTTCTGACCAAGGATTATCGGACCATTCCCAAGATATCTCTTGCGGGAGAAATCTATGTCCGCCACGATCCCCTCTCCCTGCAGATGCTGGTGGAGAGATTGGCTGCGCGCGGGTTCATCGTCCGGACAGCGCAGAACAGCGAATGGTTCAAATATGTAGACTGGCTGATCGAAAACGGCCTTCATGGCAAAAATTCCATCAATTTCCGTATAGTTAACTGGATAAAAGGGCGAATCGACCGGCAGATCCGCGAGCTTTTGGCCCCTGCCGGACTCTTCTACCACGGCGATATGCGGGTCGGGCCGGTGGTCGGGCTCGGCGCCCGCTTTCTTTCGCCGGAGGTCCAGGGCGAGGCCATTCTCACCATCGGCTCGGCCTTTCACGACATTCTCAATCCCGCCTGCGGGATCATCTCCATCGGCCCCTTCGGCTGCATGCCGAGCCGGGTAGCGGAAGCGATACTGCAGCAACGGTTTACCGCCGGGGAGAAAAAACGGATGAACGGTCACGCCGGTTCCCCCATCCTTAAAAACGGCGAGCGGAAATTCCCCTTTCTGGCCATCGAAACCGACGGCGCTCCCTTCCCGCAGATCATAGAGGCTCGGCTGGAGGCCTTCTGCCTGCAGGCGGAACGGCTGCACCGCGAGATGCTTGCCGGATCGCCGGATTATTGTTGATATATCTTAGCCTTCTCGGGTAATGCTACAGAGGAAGACAAGGCGAAGGATGTCATGCAATAATTTCCATTCGATAAATTGAAATGCCTACCACCACAGCATCGGACAGTGTCAAAAAAAAACGTGTCTCCTCTGGCATTCCCGAACTCGACAGGCTACTCGGCGATCTGTTCATCGGCGACAACGTCCTCTGGTACGAAGACGCCGGCAGCTTTTCCGCGATCTTCTGCCTGAAATTCATCCGGGAGACGCTGGCCCGCAAAAAACCGCTGATCTATGTCACCTTCGATCGGTCCCCGAAAAACGTGGTGTCCTTTTTGGGGACGCTCGCCGAGAGCCAGAACCTGACCATTCTCGACTGCTTCACCAACGGCAAGGGCGACCGGTCCGAGGTTTTCAACAAATTCTATGAGAAGGACGGCGCCCTGTGGCCCTACCAGGTGATCAAGCTGAACGACCCGTCCAATCCCGGCCATGTCGGCGAGGCGATCTACGGTCTGCACAGCAATCTGTCGGGAGACGTTCATTTCATTCTCGACAGCCTGACCGGCATGCAGGCCCTCTGGGGCGGCGAGGAGCAGGTGCTGCAGTTCTACGCCAGGACCTGTCCCCGCCTCTACGAACTGGAGACCATTGCCTACTGGCTCATTGAAAAAGGCGCGCACTCCAACCGGCTCAAGGCCAATATCAACAAGATCGCCCAGGTGGCGATCGACCTGTCGGTGCGCCGCGGCAAGTCGATGCTGAAGATCGTCAAGGCGGAGAAGCGGAATTCGAAATTCTTGAACGAACAGCACGAGTATGCCTGCGAGGATTCCGACATCGTCTTCGAAAGCCAGCGTCAGGAGAAAGGAAAATTCGATCTCGGGGCAAAGATCAAGAGTTTCAGGCTGTTGCGGGGACTCAGTCAGAAGCGTCTTGCCGACCTGACCGGGGTGACCCCGAGCACCATATCCCAGGTGGAAAAAAACCTGATCTACCCCTCGCTGCCGGCGTTGTTCCGGATCGCCGAAAGCCTTGCCATCGACATGGCCACCTTCTTCAAGGAACACGGGTTGACTAAAAATTCCCTCGTCCATCCCGTCGACAAACGGTCACCCCTGCCGCTCGACAAGATTACCAAGGACAAGGCGACGGCCGAACTGCTGATGCCGCCGGATCTGGCCACCGGGTTGCAGGCGGCGATTGTCAGAATCCGGCCCGGCAAAAAACTCGTCGGTCATTTCGTGGTTCACAAGGGTGAGGAGTTCGGGTATCTCCTCACCGGACGGCTGGAAATGACCATAGACAACGAATCATACGAGGTAAATCCGGGCGACGCCGTGTTCCTGCCGAAGGATACTCCCGGCGGGTGGCGCAATACCGGCGAGGCCGTGGCCGATCTGCTCTGGATAACGGTACGGGGATAAAGCTGAAAAAACATCACCGAGCCATGCAACCGGATCGGTGATGAAGGGCTGCTGCCGCATTGGCCACGGCAGCAGTTTACTGTTTCGTCCTGTATGAATCAGGCCAGCAGAATCGCTCGCGCGCTTTCGTTCTTGGCGTCGGTGATGTGAGTTATCCCCGTCTCGCGGGCGGTCTCGCGGTTCGCCGCATAAATATCCTCCCGGCTGATCTGGGAAACCTTGAACTTGCGGGCACCGGCCAGCAACTGCTGGATGCCGCAGGCAAGTTTGTCGGCCATGGTCCACATGGCGATCGCCCCGTACGGAATGTTGCGCATCTCGTCTTTCCCCACTTTTTTCTGTACATCGAAATAGGAGGCGAAGATCTCCTCCGGCGTGGTGCCGATTTCAGTGACCGACTTCGGCAGGCTGTCCCAGTTGCCGTTGATCGTTTCCTTCCGGTCCGGATTGATGACACCCTCGATATTGGCGCCGAGGAAACCGGGGATCATGATGCCCCGGCCCATGCAGATCATCTTGACAAACGGCGCCCCGAGCGCGAGGCCCTTGAAGATGCTGTCTTCCAGAGCAAAACCGCCGGCAAAGGAGAGATCGACGACCTTTTGCCCGCGGCTAGCCAGGAGGCTCGCGTATTCGTAGGCTTTGGCGTGGAGGTTGATGGACGGTACGCCCCAGCTCTGCATCATGTTCCACGGGCTCATGCCCGTGCCGCCGCCGGAACCGTCGATGGTGAGGAGGTCGAGCCCGGCGTCGGAGGCGAATTTGATCGCCATGGCCAGCTCTTCCATGCCGTAGGAACCGGTCTTCAACGAAATCCGGTCAAAGCCGAGGCTGCGCAGGTAATCGACCGACTTCATGAAATCTTCCCGGACCAGGGCCACGGTATCAAGATGGGTGCCGCCGAGACGGCTGTGCCGGGCAAAGGATTTGATCGCCCCCTTGGCAAAGGCTTCCTGCACCTCGGGCAAGGCAGGATTTGGGTCGACCACGTAGCCGCGCTCCTTGAGGAACAGGGCGTAATCGAGGCTCGTCACCTGGATCTCGCCGCCGATGTTTTTCGCCCCTTGGCCCCATTTCAGCTCGATTATGCATTTGTTGCCGTACTTTTCGGCAACATATTCGGCAACCCCGTTGCGGGTGTCCTCGACATTCAACTGGACGATGATGGCGCCATGCCCGTCATAGTAGCGGAGATACACATCGATCCGGCGATCGAGTTCAGGGGAGATTTTGATGCGGCCGCCGCCCATGGTCGATTCTTTGTCGACACCGACGACATTCTCGCCGATGACGATGGGGATGCCGGTCAGCGCGCAGCCGACGGCGAAGGAATTCCAGTACTTGGCGGCAATAAAGGTCGAGCCGAGGGCGCCGGTCATCAACGGCAGGCGGGATTTGGTCTTTATCTTATTTCCGAATTCGGTGGATAGATCGACATTGGGGAAAATACAGTCGTCGGCATTGGAAGTGAGCCCATCGCTCAAGCCCACCGAGCCGTATGCATACCCTTGGATTCGCAAAGAGTTGTAGGACACCCCGACATGGGTGGTGTTGTTGGCCCCCGCCGTTACCAGGCCGAAGTCGCGGGGATAAAGGAGTTTCCGCCCGACGAGGCTCGATTTCCAGGTCTCGCATTTGCCGGTGCAGTCGGCCCGGCACAGGGTGCACAATCCCGATTCCGCTGGATTTCCACGATTGGCAGTTCCCAAGACATCGTTCAGTTTTTCAAAACGCATTGCAATCTCCTTTCGGATTTCCCTGTGGGAGCTGCCGTCCAAATAAAAAAGGCATCTGCCTCACAGAGAGGAAACAGACGCCTTTGTCCAGTGTTTCTACGTGCCCCACGCCATTGTGAGGATTGTAGTTATGTATTAGTACGTTTTATTAGCTTGACTAAATTATCTTGTCAAGACAAAAATACAATGCTCGTGCTTTATCCGGAAACAACGGGTTCCGAAAAGACATTGTCTACAGTTCGTCGGAAAGCACGATGGCTTCGGCCACATCCTGCATCGACTTCCGGGTATCCATGCTCCGTTTCTGGATCCAGCGATAGGCATCCTCGCCGCTCATCTGCCGCCTGTGCATGAGGATCTCCTTGGCACGCTCGATGACCTTGCGGGATTTAAGTTCCTGTTCGATGACGCGGGTCCTGATGATCAGTTCGGTGTTGTGAATGGCAACCGCCGCCTGGCTCGCCACCGCGGTCAGCATATTGATATCGGTCTCCGAAAAGACATGGGGCTTGGCGGTAAAACAGTTGAGGACGCCCATGACCTTGTCTTCCCTGCCCATGAGGGGGACACCGACCATGGACACCAGGCCTAACTTGGCGGCCATTTCCTTTTCCTTGAATCGCTCGTTGGCCAGCACATTGTCGATCACCAGCGGCCGCTGGGTCGAGGCCACGTAGCCGACCACCCCTTCGTGCATCCGCAGCACCCGGTCCTTGACATATTCGCGATCGATGGCCTGGGTCGCCTTCAACCTGATCACCGGCGGATTTTCAGTTTCATCGACCAGCCACAGGGAACAGATTTCAACGCCCGTCACCCTGGCGGTTACCATGACGATAAGCTTGAAGAGATCCTCAAGAAAGAGCTCCGAGGTGATCGCCTGCCCGATATCCATCAGCGCCTTGATGTAGCGGTCGTAGGTATGTTGAGGAGATTTTTCCATTAACTTACACTAACATTGTTGATATCATGTCATCAGATAATCAATTCTGATGCTGCAGCCAGAGCAATCCTTTTCTGGTGATGAGATTGTACTGCAGATCCGGATCGGTCTCGATAATCCCAAGCCCTTCCATGCTTTTCAAGACCTGCCGAAGCTCCGGCATTTTCATGTTCAACCGGCCGGCAATGGTTTCCGAGGTAACCAGCTGCGGCTCGGCTTCCTTCAAATTATCCGAAAGAACGGTAAGTACCCGAAGTTTATGCTCCTGCATTGACATATGCACCTCATTCATGGCAAACGTGGCAATTCTTCATGATTTTTCCTCATATTTTTCTATTCGAAAAGGAGACAATCTGCAAACAAAAACCATTTTTTTATTAATTTTTGCATTATTTATTTAGTGTTAGTTAATTCTAGAGTTGTATTACCGAAAAAGCCCCTTTGCCATCCGGACTTTTTCCTTTATCTTGTCCATATTTCATCAACAAATCTCTACGGGAAAAGGAATATGGCCGACCAAGACGATCAACCATCCAGCGACCGCTGGACGATTTCTGCCACGAGAACGATTTTCACCAATCCGGTCGTCAACCTGGTAACCAGCCGGGTCCGCTGCGGACGAACGGCAATCGAAAAGGACTTCTATAAATTCCAGTTTCCGCGCTGGGTCAACATTATCGCCCTGACCGGCAGACAGGAATTGATCCTGATCCGCCAGTACCGCTTCGGCACCGACCGGATCGAATTGGAAATTCCCGGCGGGGCGGTCAACGACGGTGAAGACCCGTTGGCGGCCGGTTTACGCGAGCTGCTCGAAGAGACCGGCTATGCCGGACAAAACGGCCGGATCATCGGCAAGGTGTGCCCCAATCCGGCTATTCAGAATAACTTCTGCTATACCGTGCTGGTGGAGGATGTCCGGCAGGTGGCCGAACCCTCCCAGGACGACATGGAGGACATCGAGGTGCTGATCCTGCCGCAGGATGAGGTGCAAAAACTGGTGGTGGACGGCAGCATCAGCCACGGGCTGGTCCTCAACGCGCTGATGTTCTTTGCCATGGACAAGGCGAAAAACAGGTTCGGCAGGCCATGAGCGGCGGAGACGTAAGGCCGTACGACTGCCGTCGGATTCTGGAAATTCATTGACAGAGCGAGTGTTTCCCGGTAATTCTTGGTGATTCGTGACCAGGTTGCCCGAAGTTACTTTTTCCACACAATTCTCTTAAGGCAACACACGCTTCTCTGAAATATACTGAACTGAGCGGCAAATTTTTGCCGCTTTTTTTATCACTGTCCATCGTCAAACTCCGAAAACGAGATTCATCATGAGTGAAGAGAGTCAGATTCTTGCCCAACGTAAAGAAAAAGCCGAATCCCTTGCCGCCCTCGGGGTGAATCTGTACATTAACAGCTTCAAGCCGGCCAATTCGGCAAAAGAACTCCTGCCCAAGGGAGAGGGTCTCGGTCCCCAGGATGCGGACCCGGAAGGCGCCGTCTATTCCGTGGCCGGTCGCATCATGGCCATGCGCAAATTCGGCAAGGCCGCCTTCTGCACCGTCGCCGATACCAGCGGCCAAATCCAGATCTATGTGAAGCTGGACGTCCTGGGCGAGGGGATCTTTGAAACCTTCAAAAAATGGGATATCGGCGACATCGTCGGCGTGGAAGGCACCCTGTTCAAGACCAAGGTGGGGGAACTGTCCATCCAGGCGGCGAAGATCGTGATGATCTCCAAGTCGCTGCGGCCCCTGCCCGACAAATGGCACGGCCTGACCGACGTCGAGACCCGCTACCGTCAGCGCTATGTCGATCTGATCGTCACGCCTGAGACCCGCGAGACCTTTCGCAAGAGGGTCGAGATCATCCGCCTCGTCCGCGAATACCTGAACGACCAGAACTTCATGGAAGTGGAGACGCCGATGATGCAGCCCATCCCCGGCGGCGCTACCGCAAAACCTTTCATGACCCATCATAATGCACTGAACATGGACCTCTACCTGCGGATCGCCCCGGAGCTCTATCTGAAGCGCCTCCTGGTCGGAGGCTTTGAGCGGGTTTTCGAGATCAACCGCAATTTCCGCAACGAAGGGTTGTCGACCCGGCACAACCCCGAGTTCACCATGCTGGAATTCTACCAGGCCTACGCCACCTATACAGACCTCATCACCCTCACCGAGAAGATGATCTCGTCGATCTGCGAGAAAGTCAACGGTACCATGAAGATCACCTACCAGGGCACCGAGGTCGACCTCACGCCGCCGTGGAAGGTACTGACCATGGATCAGGCGCTCGTCGAGGTTGCCGGAATAGACCCGGCCGCATTGGTCGATGATGCCAAGGTTATGGCCCTGGCCAAGGAAAAAGGGATTAAACTTGAAGAGAAAGCGGGGCCCGGGAAGGTCAAGACCGAACTCTTCGAGCTGCTGGTCGAGGAGAAGCTTATCAACCCGACCTTTATCACCTCTTATCCGACCGAGGTCTCGCCGCTTGCCCGGAGAAACGACCAGGATCCGACGGTTACCGACCGCTTCGAGCTCTTCATCACCGGCCGCGAGCTGGCCAACGGCTTCAGCGAGCTGAACGACCCGATGGATCAGCTGGGGCGCTTCGAAAAACAGATTGCCGAGCGCGGCGACGACGACGAGATTCATCCCGAACTGGATGCCGATTACATCCGAGCGCTTGAATACGGCATGCCGTCGGCCGCCGGCGAAGGCATCGGCATCGACCGGCTGGTGATGCTCTTGACCGATGCCCCCTCCATCCGCGACGTCATCCTCTTCCCGCACTTAAAACCCGAGACGAAGCTGCAGCAGGAAGTCCTGCCGGAAAAACCATAGACTGGAAATTATAGAACATGTTTGAATGGTTCATCGGCCTGAGATATCTCAAGGCCAAACACCGGCACGGCTTCATCTCGCTGATTTCGCTTATTTCAGTGGCCGGCATCACCGTCGGGGTCATTGCCCTCATCATCGTGCAGGCCGTTTACTCCGGCTTCACCGAAGGGTTGCGCGATCAAATCCTCGGGGTGAATTCCCATATCATCGTCCAGCGGCTGGGAGGAACCATCGGCAATTACGAACTGGCCCGCGAGCGCATCCTCACCGTTCGGGGTGTGACCGGCGCCACCCCCTACCTCTATGCCCAGACCCTCCTCAGCAGTTCGGGCGGCGGCAACGGCGTGGTGCTCCGCGGCATGGATCCCGCCACCGCCGAAAATGTCGTGGGTCTTGCAAAGCAGATGACGAAAGGCTCAATCCATGACCTCACCGAGCCGGAGAGCGAGCGGGTGCCGAATATCATCCTGGGCAAGAATCTGGCAAACGACCTCAAGGTAACTGTGGACGACCGGATCCGGCTTATCTCTCCGGGCGGGCCGCTCACGCCAATGGGCATTATCCCGAAGATCAAGACCTGCCGGGTGTCCGGGATTTTCGAGACGGGCATGTTCGAGTACGATTCAACGCTTGCCTACATGGCGCTCAGTGAAGTCCAGCACTTCCTTGACATAGGCGACATGGTGCACGGCATCGAGGTCACGGTTGCCCGGGATGAACTCAACCGGGCCGACCAGGTAGCCGCCCGGATTGCAGAAGCCTTGGGGCCCGGCTTTATCGCTAAAGACTGGATGATGATGAATCGCAACCTGTTCGCCGCCTTCAAGCTTGAAAAAATCGGCATGTTCATCGCCATGGCCCTCATCATTCTTGTTGCGGCGTTGAACATCATCAGCGCGCTCGTCATGGTGGTCATGGAAAAAAGCAAGGATATCGCCATCTTGAAATCGATGGGCGCCACAGCCGGTTCCATAATGAAGATCTTTTTCCTGCAGGGGCTGGTCATCGCCATCACCGGCACGACGCTCGGAGTCGCGGGGGGATTGGGTCTTTGCGAACTGCTCTCGCGCTACCAGTTCATCGAGCTGCCTTCCAACGTCTACCCGATGACCACGCTGCCGATCAAGGTGCTGCCGGAGGATGTGCTGATCATCGCCGTCTGCTCCATCGTCATTACGCTGCTCGCGACCCTTTATCCTTCCTGGAAGGCCTCGACCGTCCATCCGGCGGAGGTGCTCTCCTGATGGCTCTTTTTTCCGCGCGAGATATCACGAGGACTTATGGCAGCGGGGCCACCGCTCTCACCGTGTTGAAAGGTGTCTGTCTTGCGGCCGAAGCCGGCGAAATGACCGGCATCATCGGCGCCTCCGGCTCCGGCAAGACCACCTTACTGCAGATCCTGGGAACCTTGGATGCTCCTTCGGGCGGCGAGATCTACTTCCGCGATAAGCCGCTGCTCTCAAGAAGCGCCAGGGAACTTGCTCGATTCCGCAATGAGTCAATCGGTTTCATCTTCCAGTTTCATCACCTGCTGCCGGACTTCACCGCGCTCGAAAACGTGATGATCCCCGGTCTTATTGCCGGCAAGACCAGAAAAGAGATGACGGGACCCGCCAGGGAACTGCTGGACCAGGTGGAACTCAGCCACCGCGGCCATCACAGAGTCGGCGAATTGTCCGGCGGCGAGCAGCAGCGGGCGGCACTCGCCAGAGCACTCATCATGAAACCGGAGCTGCTGCTGGCCGATGAACCGACCGGCAATCTCGACTCACGGGCCGGCAATCTCGTTTTCGATCTTTTGCATAACCTCTGCCGAGAACGTAAACTCTGCGCCATCATGGTGACCCACAACACCAGTCTGGCGGAGAGAATGGATCATTGCCTTACCCTGAAAGACGGTATCCTGGAGTAGGGACGAAAATGTTTCGCCCGTGCACTGGGAAGGGCGAAAGATTTTTCGCCCCTACGATCCATATCGGGAATTTGTGGAGTAAAATTCAAAAATCGGGATGCACACGTAACGCTGCAAACTGAACTATGGCCAAGAATCTTCTCCAGCTGTTGTTTCATCCCAATCCCCTGAAAGCCGGACTGCTCTCCATCCTCGCCTGCTGCCTCCTCTGGAAATCCTTCGAATACGAGAAACCGGCCTTCTTTTCAGCCATCGATGCCAAAATCGTCGATACCATGTTCCTGATAAGGGGGGCGCAGGAGACCAGCGGCTCGGTGATCATCGTCGACATCGACGAGGCGAGCCTGAAGGAACACGGCCAATGGCCGTGGCCGCGAAATATCGTCGCCGACCTCACCCGCCGGATCTACGACGCCGGCGCTTTGGTCATCGGTTTCGATATCCTTTTTGCCGAAAAAGACCGGACGTCCCCCGCGGTTTTGTTCAACCGTTACCGAGACCTTCTCGGCGACTGCGATGAACAGCTCCTGCAGACGGTCGGGGCGATCAGCGAGTACAACCATGACCGGCTGCTCGGTGACGCCATCGCCTCCGGGACCAGTGTGCTCAGCTACATGTTTTTGTTGCGGGAAGACTCCCTCAAAAACCCCGGCGCGACTCCCTTTCCCACCCCGAACATCACCATCGACAGTGAAGAAGCCGGATTCCCCGATCTGAAACTCATTTCCGCCTATCGTTCGATCATCAATATCCCCGAGGTGGCCACCGCCTCGTCGGAAGGTTTTTTCAACGTCTTCCCCGATCAGAGCGGCACGGTCCGCAAGGTGCCGCTGTTCATGATGATGGACGACATCCCCTACCCTTCGCTTGCCTTCGAAATGGTCCGGCTGGTCAAAAATGAAGAAGACGTTCAGCTGCATCTCAGCGCCATCGGCAGCAAAAACCAGCGAACCCTGCTCGGGGTGTCCATGGGGCAATCCTTTACCCGAACCGACGACCTGGGCCAGTTGACCGTCAATTTCCGCGGCCCCTATAACACCTTCCCCTACCTGTCCGCCGCCGACGTCCTGAAAGGTATCGGCACCGAACGGCTGAACGGCAAATACGTGCTGATCGGTTCTTCCGCCTCGGCACTCATGGATCTGGTCGCCACCCCGTTTTCATCGAGGTCGCCGGGGGTCGAGGTGCATGCCAATATCATCGACAATCTGATCAAAAACGATGCTATGGTCTGGGAGAATTACACGGAAATCGGCTTGACCTATTTCATTATCATCATTGCCGGTCTGCTAATGGTCGTCTCCCTGGTTTACCTGGGACCATTCCTCGGCTTCGCCACTGGACTTGCCATCATGTTCGCCATCGTCGCCGGCAACTATCATTTTCTGTTTCAGAAGCAGCAACTCCTGGGCATCTCGTATATCCTCGCCTCGCTTCTGGCCGTCTTCATGACCGTTTCGATGTTCAATTACCTGTTCGAGGGCCGACGGCGCCTCTTTATCAGGCGGGCCTTTTCCCACTACGTCTCCCCGTCGGTGGTCAATGAACTGCTGAAAAATCCCGAACGGCTCAACCTTTCCGTCGAGAGCCGGGAAGTCACCATTCTCTTCTGCGATATCAGGAATTTTACAACACTCTCCGAAGTCACGCCTGTCGCCGAACTCGGCCAGTTTCTGAACACCTACTTCTCCCTCCTGACCGACATAATTACCAAACATAACGGCATGGTGGACAAATATATCGGCGATGCCATCATGGCGGTGTGGGGAACACCCCTCGACGACAAGGATCATGCCGAGAGTGCGGTACGGGCGGCACTCGAGATGATCTCGACCATCAGAGAACGCGGGGATCAGTTTAAGCTTGCCGGGCAGACCATCGAGATCGGCATCGGCATCAATACCGGGATGGTCAGCGCCGGGAATTTCGGCAGCAGCAAACGTTTCGACTACACGGTCCTGGGCGACAACGTCAACCTTGCCTCAAGGATCGAGGGACTCACCAAGTTCTATCGTTTGAAGATCCTGATCAGTGAGTTCACCCGCAAAAAACTCGCGCCCGATTACTGCTGCCGATTCGTCGATACGGTGATGGTCAAGGGTAGGAACAAACCAGTCAATCTCTTTGAGCCGCTGGGAGAGGTCGAAAACGCCGGCGAAAAGAGTGCGAAGCATGAGTCGTACGAAACGGCCCTGCTCCTGTTCAAATCCAGGCGGTTTGTCGAGGCACAGGACCTCTTTGCCCGCCTCTATGCGGAAAATCCCGAGAAGATTTACCAGATCTATCTGGAACGGTGCCGAAACTTTGCCGAGAATCCCCCGCCGCCGGAGTGGCAGGGGGTGCACGATCATAATTGAAGCCAAAGAGAAATGACGTTTTCGTAGGGTGCGCCGTGCGCACCGTTGGACGCGGCGATGGATGTTTGTAAGGAAGGGGAACGGTATTTGAGATTGTTTTCGGGCATCCGGTATGATTTCGGTGCGCACGGCGCACCCTACGCTCGCCTGCAGGCTACTCGATAATGGTGGAGCCCATGATCGCCTTGTTGCCGGTCCCGACCGAGACATTGGCGGAATTCTTGATCGTCGCGCGATTGACCACTGTCCCTTTCACTTCCGAATTCTCGATTTTGATCGAGCCCATATGGGCTTCATTGTTGGTGCCCACGGCCACGTTGACAGAGTTGCTGATCGTTGCCTGATTGACAATGTTGGCGTTCGGCCCAATGGTCGAGCCCCCGGAAGTGACATCGTTGTCGATCGACGCACCGCTCTCGATGGGGTAAATCTCGGAAGCATCGAAATGGCGGGCTGCGGCTGGCGCACTGTTGGCATCGGCGACGGTGGTGCCGAGACCCGCCTGAAGAAGGGCCACCGAGCCTTTATTATTGGTGACATCGATGCCCTTGCCGCTCAGCAGGTAGACCGAGAGCTTCTTGCCCGACACGCTGCCCGCATAGGCAGACCCTCTGATGCCGATGGAGGCCGCGGGAGTCTTGGCGACAAACGATTCCGGATTGGATTTGGTGATCTTGCCGCCGATGATCCGGAACAGCCCTTCGTTGATGGTCACCTTGAATTTCCCCTGCTTCTGCTCCTTCGACCAATTGTAATCGATAAGCTTGATCCGGCTCTTCTCACCGAGAGTGACGATGGTATCGTCCTGAAAGACGAGCTTTACCCGGCCCTTCTCCTCTGTCACGATGAGATCGTCGATCGCTACCGGATCCTTGATCTTGAGGCTTCTGGTCACGCCCTGGGAATTTATCGCATACACCTCCCCCCGCACCGCCGAGATGTAACCCGCCGGTTGTTGTTCCGCGAGGACATAAGTCCAACCACATACTATGAAAATCCCTATGGCCAGTACACTTCGTGCAAGCATGATTCCCACCATTTTTCGGAGCTGCTATGAGTGCCGATAACGCCTTACATATTGTATTTTATTTTATGGGCAACGAAATTCAGTAGCAAGGAAATAGTGTCGAAGCCCGCAACATAGAGCCTTCGATGCCCCTGCAATTTCCGTGAGGGTCCTTCTAAGATGGAAATAGGGAGAAATATCATAGAAAGGCGAATAATTTTTATTCAAGACTAAACTATTTCTGATTTTTGCTATACACTCTTTTCCGGTTCCGGTGCGCATGTTCTTGCCGGCGCCGGATATACTTTGGGCCAAAACCTCTTCGGCGTACCCATGAATTCTTCCGACCAACAAACGCATTCGCCGCAATTGACGCGGAATTTTCACCGATACAGATCCATCGCGGTGGCCGTCACCTTCGGTCTCATCCTGACCTGCGCACTCTTTTCGGCCATATCGATCGTCTCTCTGCTCGGTTTCAGGAATTTGCACCACGCCCTGACCCACATATCGGGAAAGCTTGCCGAGGAAGTCCGGCCGGCAGGTACCACCGCCGGAAACCACGGAGAAAGCGAGCCCAATGTGTGGGAAAAGGTAGGATTACGCTCTGCCGATTCCGCCGGCGTGCTTCCGGAGCTTGCCCGGCAGGCCGAAAAACTCGCCAAACATGCCGAGCAGCACATCAAGATTCTTGCAACCCTCTTTGTCCTGTCGCTGCTCCTGGCCCTTGCCTTTTTCTTCTATTTCCGGTGCAATCTCATCGCCCGGCTCACCCGTCTCAACCAGACAGTGCTTGCCATGGTCGAGGGGCAAAACCGGCAGATCATCGACACCGGGTGCGATGAAATCAGTGCCATCGCCAGCTCGATCAATTTTTTTTCGGCGGAGCTTTACAAGGCGAAAGCGGCAGCGGAAAGATCGGCGATCACCAAGTCGCAGTTCCTGGCCCATATGAGTCACGAGATACGAACGCCGATGAACGCCATCCTCGGTTTCTCCGACCTGGCGCTGCAGACAGACAATCCCTCGGATCATTTCGATTATCTCGGCAAAATCAACACCGCTTCCTATTCCCTGCTCGGCATCATCAATGCAATTCTCGACCTGTCGAAAATCGAGGCGGGCAAGCTCACGGTGGAAAACGTCGACTTCGATCTCCGCGAACTGCTGGAGAAACTGGCCACGCTGATCAGCCTCAGATGCGAGGAATCGGGAATCGAATTCTATTTCAACATCGCCCCGGAAACCCCTTTTGCCCTCAGAGGCGACGCCCTTCGCCTCAGCCAGGTCCTGACCAATCTGATAACCAACGCCTTCAAGTTTACCGAGAGCGGCTATATTATCCTGCACATTTCCCCCGATCCGGGCCGCCTAATCGGAAGTGATCGGGTAATTTTACGTTTTTCCGTGCAAGACACCGGCACCGGCATCACCAAGGAACAGGAAGAGAACCTCTTTCAGCCGTTCACTCAGGCGGACTCCTCCATCACCCGCAAATTCGGCGGGACGGGCCTGGGACTCACCATCTGCAAGAGCCTCGTTGCGATCATGAACGGCAGCATCTGGCTTGAAAGAAACGACACCCCCGGCAGCACGTTCTGCTTCACCGTCCCCTTTGCCCGCAAGGAGGGTCACGACCGCGATTTTTACTCGGCCCCCGGGATGGTTGCAGGCAAGAGGATGATCGTCATGTCTGAAAGGCCGCAAAAGGCGAGTGAACTCTCCTACCAGCTGGCCGCCTTCGGGATCGAAGTCTGCCAGGCGCTGACGGTGCAGGAGGTTGTCTCCGCCCTCTGCGAGCAGCCACTCCAGAACCCCTACGAAATCGTGATTGTCGATTGCGAGATCTATTCGCAGCGCTGGCTGGAGATTCCGGGAAAAATCAAAGCGGCCGCAGCGGCAGCTGTTGCCCCCGCCCTGATTCTCACCGGCATGCAGCGATTGTCGACCCACTTTTCCGCCCACAATATAAACGGCTGCGACTATTTTCTCGCCAAACCCATAACGCCCGCCAGGCTGCTCGACGCGATCCTCACCGTCCTCGGCGCGGATAATCCGGACCCGGTCGCATCCTTGGACAAACGCTCGGCGGCCCCGTTGCCGTCGTTTGATCACCTCCTGGGGAATCGTGTACTGCTCGCGGAAGACAACAAGATCAATCAGCAGATCACCCTCGGTTTTCTCGATTTTGCCGGACTTGCCACGACCATTGTCCAAAACGGAGCCGAGGCGGTGGAACTGCTCGAACGGGAAGGGACGTCCTTCGACCTGGTACTGATGGATATCCAGATGCCGGTCATGGACGGCTACAGTGCCACCGAGGCGATACGAAAGATGGCCGCACCGACCGGCAAGATTCCGATCATCGCCCTGACCGCCCACGCCATGCAGGAGGAAAAACAGAAATGTCTCGACCGGGGGATGAACGACTACATCACCAAACCCATCAACCCCGAGCAGCTGTTTGCCACCCTCGGCAGATACCTTCCCTGCCGCCCCCCTGCTCTGAGGCGGCCGGCAAAACCGCAAGAACCGGAGGGTCTGCCGGAGGAACTGGCTGCCGGCCGGCACGGGATCGACATGAAAGCGGGTCTTGCCCGCACCATGGGCAATCCCACGCTCTATCTCGATCTGCTGGCAACCTTCGTCGAAAGATATCGGTCCTATCCGGAGATCATGCGGGAAGAATTCAAGAAACTCTCGTTCGATCAGGCCCGCCGGATGATCCATACCCTCAAAGGCGTGAGCGGTAATCTGGCGATGAATACCCTCTATGCCCAATGCGTCCAGCTGGAAGTATCGCTCAAACGAAAAAAGATAAACGAATGCAACATTCTCTTTGACGATCTTGAAAGGGAGCTCGAAAATATCTGCGGCTTTCTCCGGCAATATCTTGACAGATACCGAAATTCCGTATCGAATAGAGCGCTGATGCGGGAAGAATTCCCCGTCGATTCCGAGGACAAGAATTCGCTGTTGCAAGGTCTGGCTCATTCTTTACAGAACAACAGCTCAAGGGCCTTGAAACAGATCAACCGTCTACGTTCGTATCTGGAACCGGAAGATAAGATTGTTTTTGCAAGAATCGAAAAGTATATCAACGACCTGGATTTCGAAACAGCACGAACACTCCTGATCCAGTGGCAAGACTCGATCCGGAAAGAGGAGCGCGAAACTCATTCATGCAAGACGAATGTACGCCAAAGATCCTGATCATTGACGACAGTATCGAGCATATCAAGATCCTGATCGGGCTGCTGGAAGACCTGTATGACATACACTTCGCCAAAAGCGGGGAGCAGGGACTGGAACTCTTATCCACCGCCAATCCCGATCTCATCCTCCTCGATATCGTGATGCCGGAGATGGACGGCTTCGAAGTGTGCCGGCGGATTAAGCAGCATGAAAAGTGGCAGGAAACACCGCTGATCTTCATCTCGGCCCAGGGTGAGGCGGGCGATGAGACCCGCGGGCTGAACCTGGGCGCCATCGATTATATCGCCAAGCCCTTCAATCCGGCGATTGTCAAGGCCAGGATACGCAATCATCTGCAGTTGCGGGCGGCGATGCGGGAGTTGGAACGGCTCTACACTCTCGCCCTCGATGCCAATCCCCTCACCGGTCTGCCGGGCAATAACTCCATCATCAAAAACATCGAGGCCAAGCTGCAGGCGGGCGACAGCTCCTGTGTCATCTATACCGATATCGATAATTTCAAGGCCTATAACGATAAATACGGCTTTGCCCGCGGCGACGAGATCATCCGCTTCAGCGCAGGTCTTTTGAAGGCGGCGGTGGCTAAGTCAGGCTGTGCCGAGGCCTTTGTCGGCCACGTCGGCGGCGATGACTTCATCATGATTATCCCCGCCGAACACTGCCTGCTGGTGACCGAGGACATCATCCGTAATTTCGACAGGGACATCATCAACTTCTACAACCGCCAGGACACCGACCGGCGGTGTATCCAGGCGACCGACCGGCGCGGCCGGCAGCAGATATTCCCCATCATGAGCATCAGCATCGCCGGGATCGATCTCAGCCACCGGCGATACTCCTCATACCTCGAGGTCAACGATGCCTGCGCCGAGATGAAAAAGGTGGCCAAGTCCACTCCCGGCAGCACCGTCTGTTTCGACCAGCGTACAACGTAGGGGCTCTTCTGGTTTTCATCCCTCAGGAGGGTTCGGGGCGGGCAAGGGCGAAAAATTCTTTCGCCCTTACATTGTCTGGCGAAAAATTTTCGCCCCTACAGGGTTGTTTCTTCCAGCAGGGGATTGATACGGATTTTCCCGCTGCCGAGCTGCAGCTGCTTTTTCTTCTCGCTTTGGCGGATGGTCTCCCGTTGCAGATGAAACCGCTGGGCGACGATCGCCGGGTCGATGAGGGCTTTTCCCACCAGATCCTTCACATCGTCATCGATCGGCGAGGGAATTTTTCCATCCACCAGACTCGCCACATTCCCTTTTGCCGTACCGGCTGCCGTCCCCACTGCCAGTTGCCGGCGGTTGTCGACCTGGGAGTCGGGTTTGTCGAACGTGCCGGTAATCGTCAACGGCAATGAAGGCTTACCTTTCGCCTGCTTCGCCACCTCGCCCTGCGGCGCAACCTGCAGATTCCAGGTCCTGCCGGGGATATTCGCTCCGCCGCCTACGGCCATGGCCACGGCGGGTGAGGTGAGGGTCGCTTCACGAATGGTCAACAGACCACCCTCGATGGTCACGACACCTTTCAGCTCGGAGAAATCGGTCCGCAGACTTTTTCTCTCATCTGCAGGTCCGGCTTCGACAAGTGCCCGTCGCTCTATCGACCGGGCCAGATCGACACCCAAGAGCGCCCCGTCAAGACAGGCAAACGAGGCTTCGCCGGAAAGGCTCTTCTGCCGTGCAGCCGACAAATTTCCGGAGAACTCAATAGTCATGTCGCCCGCCAAGGTTCCGGTCAGGATATCCCGGCCGGCCATCTCCCGCATCATGGTCTCCGCCTCGACCCCTTGCACCTGCACGCCAACCCGCATTCTGGGCATCTCACCTGAAAGATCCGCGGTAAGATTTGCCTGCAGTTGTCCGCCATACAACTGCATGGAGGCGTTAATGAGGGTTAGGATGCCCTCTTTCCCGCCGATGGTGGCCTTGACAGCGGATCCGGTGGCCCCATACATTTTCAGCGATTGAACGTTCATGGACCCGGCAAAAGCAGCGGTCCCGGCCAGACGATGTATCATCCCCATCGCCGAATTTTCATGTTTCACCTTGGCGGATTCCACTTCCTCCCGATTTCCGGGAAGAAAATACCGGTCGAGATCCAAACGATCGATGTTGAGGGAAAAGTCGACATCCGGTTTTTTCATGTCTTTCACCTCGCCGGAAAAAACTATGGTAGTGTCATCAAGCCGCGCGGTGCCCTTCTCGACAGTCAGGCCATCCCGCCTGCCCTTGACTGCCAGCTCGAGCCCCACTGCCTGAAAGGTCGCGGGATCGGCTGCGTCGACCGGGAAAGGGACTGCCAGGGCGGCGAACAGTTTCCTCGGCGAAAACGAAGACAGGTTGAGAGCAACATCGTAGACGGGTGCTGTGCCCCAGTTCTCCACCTTGCCCTGCACCTGCCCCTGCAGTGTTTCCATGAGATGAAAACCGATATCCAGCGGAAAAGACTCATCGCCCTGCTTGTGCCCGAACGGGCCTATCCTCCCCTCAAGGGCGATCGGCCGACCATCATAGGACGCCTTGAAATCGAGGGCTATGTGGCGATCCGCCTGCACATTGTTCAACAGAAGCATCAGATCTTCGACGCTGTGGCGGACATGATTGGTCCTGTCGATCCAGTTCACCTTGCCATCCGTCACCGCCAGCAGCGTGCAGAAAATGCTGTCCTGCAAAAAATCGAGCCGCGGTAGCGCCATCGACCGCAGCATTTCCCAGTTGTCCTTGCCGTCACTATTCTTCTCGAGATTAACCTCAAGACCGCCCACCACAAACCGGCTGATCCGGATTTCTTTTTTGAGCAGGGGCAGCAGTTTGATCCGTGCCTCGAAAGAGTCGATCTTAACAAGCGCATCGCTCACGAATCCGGGAGGGTTGCCAAGTTTTAAGTCGGAAAAGGTAAGGCTCAGCCATGGAAAAAAAGAAACCGCCACATCCGAACCGATCGAAAACGGCCGGCCCGAGGCCTCACTTATGCTTTTCTCGATCTCCGGCACATACCTCTGAACATTGATGAGAACCGGCATAAGCATGACGGTTACAACCAGAAGAAAAATAAAAATCACGATGGGGAAGATCCCATATTTCAATATCTTGTTCATTTACTGCTCCAGACAACTCCAACTTTTCACATATATTTTTGGGACAGATGCCCGGTGACCGGGCGGCGCACATCCCCATTACGGTAAATCCTGCCGCAGACATTTTTTCGGACTGATACCTGAATAACCGTTTCCACCCCCGGTGGGTATCGCAAACAGAAAAAAGTACTGATGTATTGCTATCATATAGAGAGGAGAAATTTCCAGCAACAAATATCCTGCAGACATTCCCGGACTCTCTCATCCTTGAAATGTTTCGGCGCGGAAGAAAATAGCCCTTGTGCAATTTTTTTGACAGGAAGTCTTCTTGCTTTACCTTCTTTTGTGAAGACCGCCTGCTGCTCATTGTAACGTTCACAAAATTCAAAAAAGAATCTAATGCCCAAGAACTTTCAAAATGACGTCTTCCAGGCAGGGTGCACTCTGTGCACCAATGAAATCAGGATGGTGCGCACGGCGCACCCTACGAATTTGGGTGCACGTAGGGTGCGCCATGCGCACCGAAAATCCGGATGCCCGAAAAGCTGATAGCTGACTGCTGAACGTTTATGGCGTTTTCTTAACTTACAGGAGGTTATATGAAAACACACGCAGAGGCAATGGTACTCGCCTCTTTTGCCGCCGATTCCCTCGCCCTGGGAGTCCACTGGATCTATGACACCAACCGAATTGCCGTGGAGTTCGGCAGGGTCGTCGACCTGCTCCCGCCGGAACCCGGCGGGTACCATCCGACCAAACAGAAAGGCGAATTCACCCACTACGGCGACCAGGGTTTTCATCTGCTCCAGCACCTGGTGCGCCATCAGGGGAAATTTGATCCGGCAGCCTACGCCGGAGAATGGCGGGACTTCTTCACCGGCTACCCTGGCTATATGGATAAAGCCACCAAAGCCACCCTGCACAACATGGAAACGGGCATGCCCATGACAGCCTGCGGTTCCCCCTCCACCGATCTCGGCGGCGCGGCCAGAATTGCCCCGCTCATTTATCGCTATCGCGACGACCTTGATCTGCTGGTCAGGGCAGTCAAAGAGCAAACTGCCTTAACCCACACCGGATCCGGAATAGAGGATGGCGCCCTGTTTATCGCGAGAAGCTGCTACGCCATCCTGCACGGCGCCAACATCCAGGAGGCCTTCACCCAAGCTCTCGATTGCAGTATCGACGATGTGGATCTCGATCTTCGCCTCAACAAAAGCATCGCAGCCGAAAACATGAGTGTCTTCCAGGCGGTGCAGGAATTCGGCCCGATGTGCGCAGTCAACGCCGCCCTGCCGGGGGCGGTCTGCACCGCTTTGCGTCACGCGGACAATCTGGAGGAGGCGCTGATCGAAACGGTCATGGCCGGCGGCGATTCGGCGGCACGGGGAATGGTGGTCGGCATGGTACTCGGCGCCTCTCTCGGCAGGAATGCCATTCCGCGGCGCTGGCTGGAAGGCATGACGAAATATCGGGAGATCGAGGCGGCCCTGGAAAAACTGCCATGAGAGAATTACAATCTGCCACAGCAATTACCATCTGCACTTTCGAATTACATTTTGGAAACGGAAAGAGAGATTTATGTAATTGAGCTTCTCCGCCAAAATGTCCAAACTCGAAAATTAGCTGAGATAACTCCACGTCCGCAGAACATGCACTTTCGGGCGACATTGGCACATGACTTGCATTAATCTTTGAACTCCCACACGGGAGATTCCCAAGCCCCCCCAATCGGGTAGAATCTACGCAGTTTGTATTTTCTGCCCGATTTCTTTTTTAGGAGCCGTTACGAAATAACCAGGCCATTTTCACCCCATTTCGTTACGGCTCCTTAGACCGTTCCGAGCATTACCTTGGCCATGTTGTTTTTTGACAACGGCTCAGCTCCCCTCATTTCCACCGTTACCGTTCGACCATCGCTTTCCTATACTCGTAATATGCCTGTCGGGTGGCGATATACGGATCCAGCGCGTACCTCTTCACATCCTCATACAGATCGGGATAGAGCGAGAGATTGTTCACCCTGCTGGTTGTATAATAGGCCATGTCGAGGGTCCAGTCGTCGTGAAAATAGGGAACCGGATGGAGATAGGCATCGGCTGCCAATCCCACGGAATCGCGTACACTCGATGGCCCGAAGAGCGGCCAATATAAAAAAATCCCTTCCGCCAGGCCCCATTTGCCGAGAGTCTGGCCGAAATCGGCCCGTTCGGGATCGATATCGAACTCAACAGATGCCACATCGACGAAACCGTACACCCCGATTGTGCTGTTGATGACAAAGCGGCTGAGGGTTTTGCCGGTAAGCTGCATATCCCCCTGCAGGAGGGCGTTGACAAGGGTGATGGGAGTTGCCACGTTGTGGAAGAAATTGCCGAAACATTCCCGAAGCTCGCGAGGCAGCACCCGACTGTACACCCTGGTGGTCGGCTTGAGAACCCATTCATACAACTCGTCGTTTACCCTGAAGAAAAACCGGTTCATCGGTTCCAGAGGATCGCGAATCGCCAATTGCTCCTGAATTTCATCATAGCCACCAGCTTCTTCCGTCTCCTCCGTCAACAGATCCGGAAAAGGTTGATCCGGAGCGGTTTGGGCGGAGAGAGCGGCAGGGAAAAGAAAAGGGATCAGAAAAAAAAGAAACAACCGGACAGTTTTCATAAGGAGAATGGGAAAGTTGTGGATTGGGGACCGATGTCAAAGCTCGCGCAACGGGATCTCGGGTCTCTGAAATAACTTCGTGAATGATTAGAACATTATTCTGGCAATTGATTATCAATAAGTCAATCGATAACGGCAGAAAAAGCGCAGCGAAATCTCACTCCCCTGGTTAAACCATGAAGACAAACATCCCTCCCAGGGCGATGAGGAAGGTGAACGGGATTGCCAGCGCCTTCGAAGTCACCGTATCCCCGGCCATGGACCGCTCTATCACCCGGTAGGTGGCATAGAGGGAGGCGAGCAGCCCACCCATCACCGTCAGGAACTGAAGCACATAGGTGCTGTCCACGCTGATCAACCGGATATTCTCATAAACCGGCTGCATACCCAGCAACTGTTCGATATTAGGAACGATCCGCCCCGCTCCGCCGACGAAGATTTCCATGTGTACGGCCATGTAACCGCCCAGGATGAGCGGAATAATCCCGTATCCCGAAAGCGATAGCAGCAGCTTTTTGTCGATCCGCGCATAGAGCGCCTCAATCGATACCGTGAGGTAGAAGCCGACCTGGAAGAACAGAATAAGCGCAAAAAAGAGTATGCTTGCGACTCCCGCCTCAGGCAGCATCACACCCGATCCGGCAACGCTTGAAACCAGCCAGTCGACCAGTCCGGCAAACTCGCTCTGCAGGGCAAACGGAAAAAAAATCGCCGCCATCGAGACGATGAGAAAGCTGTCCGCACTCCTGGGCGTCTCCAGAGCCCACAGCTCCTGCGGGGCAAGGCGCAGATTGATCTGGATGGAGCTGTTGACGCAGTTCTTGACGCACTTGGCGCACATGATGCAATCCCGATTGTTATCAACCAGATACGGATGCCTGAACATCGGGCACCCGGCCATGTCGCCGTCGCCGACATAACAGGAGTGGTCCTGGCAGCGATTCAGACAGACATGTCTGTTGGAACGCAGTTCGACCACCGACGGCATCGAAAAAATGGCGTTCACGGCCCCCAGGGGACAAATATACCGGCACCAGCTGCGCCTGGAAAACAGCACGGAAAAGAGGATGGAGCCCAAGGTGATGATCAAGATAATGCCGCCGGTCAGATACGGATTGTGGTAGGCATCCCAGACAATCTCGACCCAGTACACCACGATACAGAGGACCGCCATGATCCAGCCGGAATAATCCTTGATGAGCTGCGGGGTCTTGCGCTTCGGTTTGACCATGTTCTGCAGGATCGTGCCCGGCGCGGCGAGAGTGCAGACGCTGCACCAGGTTCTGGCCAGAAAAAAGAACGAGAAGAACAATACCGGCCAGCCAATGTACCAGCCGATGGTCAGCCCAAGATTGGCCTGCGGATCCCTCGGCCCGAAAAAGAGAAAGAGGACGGTGATCAGCAGCACGGTACCCACGATAAACTGGGGGACGCGGGGAAAGATCCGGCTTTCGAGAAATTTTCTGATCCAGGCGATTCTGAGGATGTTGTACTCCCACTTCCCTTCCGTTTTCGGCAGGCCGAGCAGAATCTGATCCGGGACGATCTCATCTTTTTTGGCCAGCATGACTGCCCGGCGGATCACGCTCGACAACTCGGTGAGATTGCCGGGCCAGTCGTAATTCATGAAAATCCCCAGGGTCTCCGGCGAGACCTTATGGATCTTCTTGCCGTATTCGCGGCTGAAACGGGCGAGATAGTGCAGAACCAGCCGGGGCAGGTCCTCCTTGTGGTTGCGGAGCGGCGGGACGTGGAACTGGCAGGGCTCGAACAGGGCTAAAAGTTCGGGCAGGATTTTGCCGGTACTTTTCAAGTGGTCGATGGAATAGGTGCTGATAAAGACGATGCGCGACTGCATCGCCACCCGATTATCGCTGTCGACATGGCTATAGGTGCTGCTCTCTATGATTTTTACCAGCTTTTCCTGCAGCTCCTTCTTCATCAGGTGGATATGAGTGAATACCAGGGTGCCCCCGGTGGTCTGCTCGAAGAGCCCGGCCCGTCGGGCCTGGGCAAAGGGGAAGGCGTTCTGCTCGGTGCCGAGGAGTTTCCGCTCCAGGCGCATCGGCTCGTACTCCCGCAGATCGACCTCCCGGAACTGCCCTTCGGCCCTGCGGCTCTGCAGATGGATCTGCCTGGCGATGACCGATTTGCCGGTCCCCGCTTCTCCGGTGAGAATATACGGAGCACTGGTGGCAGCGAATTTGCCGATTATCGCCTGGGTCTTTTTGGCTGTCTTCGATTCGCGGATATCGTCGTTTTTGCGCCGGGCCAGGCGGCGCAGCTGAATGGCCGACATGCTTTTATCCTTGAACAGGATCACATCGTCGGCCCCGGACATCTCATCCTTGCGGTGTTCGTCGCCGGGTGCATCCACCTGGTCGATGAAGGCCACCCGCAGCCGCTCCGCCAGTGCGGCATCGAGTTGCCGGTGGATTCTGCTGTTGGATAGAATGGCTATACGGAAATAGCGTTTATCGAAACAGATAACGACCAGATCGCACAGTGCCCGGACCGACAGCGACCGCGGTTTTTCCGTGAGAATGCCGGTTTCGCCGAAATGACCGCCCGGGCCGATCCTGCCGACAATCCTGGTGCCCCCGTCGTCGCGGCCGAGGAGGAGTTCGGCCTCGCCCATGGCGATGACATAGAACACCTCGCTGACATCGCCTTTCCGATAGACATACTGCCCTTCGGGGACAATCTGAACTCGGGCCACCTGGGCAAAGGAGGCGATTTCGGCGGCAGTGGCATCCCGGAAGAGGATGGAGCGCTGCAGATGTTCGGCTATGACTTCTCTTTTCATACAACGTTGTCTGCCGCACCGGCGGGTAAACCGGCGGCAGCCTTATCGACAGGTCGGGAGCCCGTCAGATTTGCAAATGACGCTCGATTACCTCGGCGATGAGCGGGGCCACGGAATAGACGTCGAGCAGATCGTCGCTTTCCCGTCCCGGATAGGTGTCCGATCCCATCACCCGCGAGATAGGCCCTTCCCGGAACTTTTTCATGGAGTCGCCTGCCATCACCAGATGGGTGGCGTGGGCCACAACTTCTTTTGCCCCCGCCTCCAGGCACCGGGTCGCGGTCTGCAGGATCGAGCCGCCGGTGCGGATCATATCGTCGCAGATTATCACCGTCTTCCCTCGCACGGCGCTCGAAACCTGACCGACGATGGTCTTGTCGGTATCGTAGCGGTCTTTATCCGCCGCGGTATGAGGGCAATTCAAAATGCTCGCGAGTCGGGCGATCCTCTTGGAAAAACCGTAGTCGGGAGAAACCAGCACGTAATTCTGCAGCCCACTCTTTCTGATTTTTTCAATAACCAGATCGTCGGTCCAGACATGCTTGGTGCTGACCTCGCCGCCATGGGCATGGAGAACCGCCTCGGAGTGGAGATCGATAAAGGCGACGAAATCCGGCCGTGCCCGGAAAATCTGCCGGGTCCTGGTTATGCCTTTCGGGATCTCGTGGGAATTGGGTTTGGCCCTCTCCATGGTGGAATAGCCGAGAAACGGAATGACGACATTGATCGATGCGGCATTCCAGTATCTCGCCCCTGTGATGAGGTCGAGCAATTCCTGCTGGGAGGAGTCGTCATGGGTCACGCCGACAATGACCAGATCCTTGCCGGAAATGGACTGGGGGAAGGCATGGTAGCGTTCCCCGTCGGCAAAGCGCTTACCGATCATCTCGGTGAAGGGAACCCACATCCGCTCCGCCACTTTGAAACCCAGTTCGGTGGATGCTTCGTTCGCCACCAGAATGACATTTTCCTTCTTGGTCATAGCCGCCCCGTCTCCGGAGAACGGGCTGCACCCGTCCCCCGGCAGTTTGCAGATTTAGTTCAGCAGCGCCGCAACAATGGCATCGCCCATGGCCGCAGTACCCACGGCCGTCTTCTTGTCGGTGGTCAGATCGGCGGTCAGTATCCCCCGGTCGAGCGTCTTTTCCACCGCCAGGTCAATCGCCGCCGCCGCTTCATCGAGCCCGAAGCTGTACCTGAGCATCATCGCCGCAGACAGGATTTCGGCGATGGGATTGGCGATGCCCTGGCCGGCGATGTCCGGGGCCGAGCCGCCGGCCGGTTCGTACAGGCCGAAATTTTTGCTGTTGAGGGAGGCCGAGGCGAGCATACCCATGGAGCCGGTCAACATGGCCGCCTCGTCGGAGATGATATCGCCGAACATGTTGCCGCACAGCATGACATCGAACTGGTGGGGATCCCGGACCAGCTGCATGGTGGCGTTATCCACATAGATGTGCCGCAGCTCGACATCCGGGTAGTCTTTGGCGACCTCGATCACTACCTGCCGCCAGAGCACCATGGTGGTCAGCACGTTGGCCTTGTCCACCGAGGTCACCCGCCGTCGCCGCAGGCGGGCGGCGTTAAAGGCCATGCGGGAGATCCGCTCGATCTCCGCCCGGGTGTAGGCCATGGTATCGAAGGCCCGCTCATTGGGACCTTCCCCTTCCCGTCCCTTCGGGGTACCGAAATAGATGTCGGAGGTCAGCTCGCGAACACAGAGGATATCGAAGCCTTCGCCGACGATATCCGGCCGCAGCGGACAAGCGGCGCGGAGAGATTTGAAAACCTTGGCGGGACGAAAATTGCAGAACAGGTCGAAATGTTTGCGGAGCGGCAGAAGGGCGGCACGTTCCGGCTGCTTTTCGGGCGGCAGGCTCTCCCATTGCGGGCCGCCGACCGAACCGAACAGGATGGCATCGCTCTTCTCGCAGAGTGATAAGGTCGAAGCGGGCAACGCCTCGCCGTGATTGTCGATGGCGATGCCGCCGACATCCGCGTATTCGTAGGAGAGCTCGAAGGAAAATCTCTTCTCTGCGGCACCCAGCACCTTGATTGCCTCGTTCATCACCTCGGGACCGATGCCGTCACCGGCCAATACTGCAATTTTCTTCATTGTTTCACCTTATTGTTCGGAAAAATAAGCACTTGTGCAAACAGAGATTACATCGTTGCCGTAGGGGCGACAAATTTTTCACCCATTCATCGTTGCGGGCGAAAGATTTTTCGCCCCTACACCACCCCTCATCGCCGGTCGAACGTCAAAAGAAAACGTCTTGCCCCCGAAAAAGGCAGAACACACTCCCTGACATCCGCCAGTTTGAATGCAGACCGTTCGACTACTGCGGAGGCGGCCGCCAATTCTTCCCGCCACTTTGGCCCTTTCATCAGGATCACTTGGGGGGAAGATGCTGAAAATCTCTCTACCATCGCCAGAAAAGCCCCAACCTCCGTAACCGCCCGCCCGGTGATATGGGTAAACGGCCGGGCGGCGGGCAACCGATCTTCATCTTCGACCCGGCAGCCGAGAATGGTTACATCTTTCAACCCTAAGGTCCGCACAATATGGCCGAGAAAACTGACCCTCTTTTCCCTCGGTTCAACCAAAGTGACGGTCAGTTCCGGCCGCACAGCCTTGCAGACCAGCCCGGGAAAACCCGCGCCGGTGCCGATGTCGAGCAGGTGGCAGCCAGACTCTGCCAAAAGCGGCAGGAGCGTCAGGGAATCGACAAAGTGATTTTCGACGATCTCTTCATCGGTTGCCGATTTGGCGATGAGGTTGACCTTTTTGCTCCATTTTTTCAGTTCGCTGAAATAGGTAGCCAAACGGTCGATCGATTGAGCAGGTACGGCGATTTCGAGCTTCTCAAGGCCTGCCGTCAGTTGCGCCGCAAAACCTGCCATCACTTCCCGAGCCGGACCGCGATGGAGCCGGCATGCGCGCCCAGCCCTTCGAGCCTGGCAAGACGCATGATATGTTCGCCGTCGGCGGCAAGCGCTCCGGCCGAATAGCTGATCACCGAACTCTTCTTCAGAAAGGTCTCAACGCCCAGGGCCGAGGCAAATCTGGCCGTGCCCATGGTCGGCAGGACGTGATTGGGTCCGGCAAAGTAATCCCCCGCCGCCTCCGGGGTGTTGTGACCGAGGAAGATCGCTCCGGCATGACGGATATGGGGGACCTGGGCCCAGGGGTCGGCGATCATCAGTTCGAGATGCTCGATGGCAATGGCATTGGCCATCTCGATTGCTTCATCAAGGCTTTCGACAATGAGGATCACCCCGCGGTTTTGAAGGGCCGTGCGGGCAATCTCTTCCCGGGCCAGCAACGGCAACTGCCGATCGAGCTCGGCCAGGACCTGGTCCGCCAAGGGGGCATGGGTGGTGACAAGGATCGCCAGCGCCAGCGGATCGTGTTCCGCCTGAGCGAGCATGTCTGCCGCGACACTGGCGGCGGCGGCAGTCGCATCGGCGACAATCAACACCTCGGAAGGGCCGGCGATCATGTCGATCCGCACCATCCCGGAAACCTGGCTTTTTGCCTCGGTGACGTACTGGTTGCCGGGCCCGACGATGACATCGACCTTGGGGATAGTCTCAGTGCCGAAGGCCAAAGCCCCGATGGCCCAGGCCGAGCCGGCCTTGTAGATTTCGGTGATGCCGATCTCCTGGGCGGCCACCAGCAGGTGCGGGCTGACCCTGCCGTCGGCTCCTGGAGGAGTTACCATCACCCGTTGATTGACGCCGGCGATACCTGCCGGGATGCCATTCATCAGCACCGAGGAGACGAGCGGCGTCGAGCCGCCTTTGCCGCCTGGAACGTAGAGTCCGGCCGAATCGACCGGACGCACCAGCCGGCCGACAATGGTTCCGTCTTCGCGGGTCTGCAGCCAGGAATCCTCCATCTCCCGCTCGTGAAAGGACTGGATGCGTTCGATTGCCCGAGCCAGGGTGTCGAGAAACTCCTCGTCCACGAGGGTGTAGGCCTCCTGCAGTTCCGCGGCACTGACCTGCAGCTGCCCGGCCGTCAGGTTCGGGGCATCGTACTTGCGGCATAAGGCAAGCACCGCCTCATCTTTCTTATCTCTCACCGCCTGCAGGATCTCGCTCACCGCATCCCGGCAGGAATTGTCGGCAGGCTGGAATCGATCGAGCAACCCCTGCAGGGTTTTTTCGCCTTCCGGGCTGCCTATGGAAACCGGTGTAATCAACATTATTTCCTCATCGAATATTTCGAAGCGGGATATATTCCGCTAGTAATTTGAACAACTTGCACAAGTAACCCGGTTAGTTATACCAAACCCGGGCAAACAGGACCGCACTATACGTCATTTCAGCCAAATTATAAAGACCTGCGGCCGCTAATTCAACATTTCGCCCAGTGCTTTATTTTGTCGGGAAAAGACTTACTATTTACAAGCCATAAGGATTATGGTTCTTTTTAAAAAGTTTGGGCGGTTAAGGGGTGCGAATGACCGCTTAAAACCGCCCGTTATTCAGCAAGAAGGAGTTGTATGGAGTTCCAACCGAAATGGATAGCCTGGGAGATCACCCGGCGCTGCAATCTCAAATGCGTGCACTGCCGTTCGTCGTCGGCTCTGGAAGTCGCCGGCCACCCGGATTTCTCCCTGGCCGAGGCCAAAACCGTCATCGACAACATCGCCTCGTACGCCAGCCCCGTGCTGGTTCTCTCCGGGGGTGAGCCGCTGTTACGCGAGGACGTCTTCGATATTGCCCGGTACGGCACCGACAAGGGCTTTCGCATGTGTCTTGCCACCAACGGCACGCTGGTTACCGATGCGGTATGCGCCCGAATCAAGGACGCCGAACTCCGGATGGTGTCGCTCAGTCTCGACGGGGCGACCGCCGCAACCCACGACAATTTCCGCAACGAGAAAGGGGCATTCGCCGGGACCATGGAGGCGATCCGGCTATTCAAAAAACACAACATCCCTTTCCTGGTCAATTCCTCCTTCACCATCCGCAACCGTCACGAGATCCCCGAAATATACCGGCTGGTAAAATCCCTCGGGGCGACCGCCTGGTACATGTTCATGATCGTGCCGACCGGCCGCGGCGAAGATATCATGACGGAACTCATCCCCGAAGATGTCTATGACGAAATCCTGGCCTGGCATCACGAGGTGGAAAAACAGGAAGACGAGCTGCTGATGCGGCCGACCTGCGCCCCCCACTACTACCGGATCGTTCGTCAGAAGGCCAAAGAGGAAGGGGAAAAAGTCAAGCACCGGACCCTGAAGTTTTCGACCGGCGGCTCGAAAGGGTGTCTTGCCGGCCAGCTCATCTGCCTGATCGATGTCGACGGCGAGGTCCAACCGTGCAGCTACTTTCCGAAGTCGGCAGGCAATATTAAGCAGATGCCTTTCAAGGAAATCTGGGAGAATTCCGAGCTCTTCCTCTCGCTCCGCGATTTTAAAAGTTACAAGGACAACTGCGGCAAGTGCGAATATGTCGGCGTCTGCGGCGGCTGCAGGGCCCGCGCCTATGCCATGACCGGCGACTATCTCGCCCAGGAGCCGTTTTGCAGCTATATTCCAAGGCAAATTGTCAAAAAAGAACCCTATTAACTCATTTCCGCCATCATACACATAAATAATATGAACGATACCTTTCTGAAAGCCTGCCGTGGTGAAAAAACAGCCTACACTCCGATCTGGATAATGCGCCAGGCGGGACGCTATCTCCCCGACTACCAGAAGGTCCGGGAGAACGTTACCTTTCTTGAACTGTGCAAGACCCCGGAACTCTGTGTGGAAGTGACGATGCAGCCGGTGGATCTTCTCGGTGTGGACGCCGCGATCCTGTTTTCGGATATTCTCATCCTCATGGAGGCGATGGGCGCAACGCTGCAATTCCATGAAGGCCGCGGACCGATCTTTCATCACACCATACGGGATCAGGTGGCTCTCGACCGGCTGATCGTTCCCGATGCCGACGAGGCGACATGGTTTGTCATGGAGACTATCCGGTTGCTGCGAAAAGAGCTGCAGGTGCCGCTGATCGGCTTTGCCGGCGCGCCGTTTACCTGTGCGACCTACCTGATCGAAGGCGGTTCCTCCAAGGTATTCTGGGAAACAAAAAAAATGATGTACCGGGAGCCGGAGCTATTCCACAACCTGATGGCCAAGATCACCGACAGCACCATTTTCTACCTTCAGGCCCAGGCGCGAGCTGGCGCCCAGGCGCTGCAGCTCTTCGACTCGTGGGTGGGGATTCTTGGCCCCGACGATTTTGCCGAATTTGCCCTGCCTTATGTGCAAAGGATCATGGCGGCGCTGAAGCCGTACGATGTCCCGCTTATTTATTTTGCCAACAATGGCGCAACCCTGCTCGATCTCTCGGTCACCTCGGGTGCCGACGTCATCGGCCTCGACTGGCGGATTCCCATCGGCGAAGCGATCAAAAAAGTCGGCGGCAAGGCGGTCCAGGGCAACCTCGATCCCTTCGCCCTCCTGCTGCCCAAGGACCGGCTGCGCGAGCGGATCGGCAGGTTACTGAAAGACGCCGAAGGCGCCCATGGCCATATCTTCAACCTCGGCCACGGCATTCACCAGTTCACCCCGCCCGAACAGGCCAAATTTTGCGTAGATACTGTCCATGAGCTGAGCAGCAGATGAGAAGTGCGGCTACGCCGTCAGGAAATTCCATGCATAAACAGATCCCGTCCATAAGCCAATGTCTCGAATATATCGATCGCTACGAGATGCTCGACAACATCCGGGATCACTCCATCATGGTCGCAAGAGTAGCGGGGACGCTGGCTGACGGGCTGCGGCAAAGCGGCCGGGCCACGGCCCCCCTGCCGAACCGGGCGGAGGTGACGGCCGGGGCCTTGCTCCACGACATCGCCAAGACCATGTGCCTGCAGACAACCTGCAATCATGCCGAGGTCGGACAGCGGATCTGTGTTGAGCTCGGCTATCCCGAGATCGGCGAGATCGTGGCGGAACATGTGATCCTCAAAACCTTCACCGTCGACCGCTATGCGCAAGGGCTCTTCAGCGCCAAAGAACTCGTCTTCTATGCCGACAAACGGGTGCTCCACGACCGGGTGGTACCGCTTGCGTCCCGACTCGACTATATTCTGGAACGATACGGCGAAGGCAATCCGCTGCGGGAAAAATATATCCGGCTGAACTTTCAACGCACCCTCGATCTGGAAAAATTCCTTTTCCGCTTCCTCGACTTCACACCCGCAACCGTCATGCCGCAGGTGTTCGTGGTAGATCCCATCTGACCCTCTCTGTACCAATTTTGCAGAAGGTTTTTTGACCCGAGTCCGGTTCACCCTACCGATGCAGCGGCAAAGCCCTCAATTTGCAAAATAAAAACAGTATTTGGTCGGACCATACTTGACACCCACGAGAATTACTGGAATAACATTACAGTAATTAGAGCCTCGTCCATCAGTTTTGCTTATGTGGCCTTGTCTGGCTTAAGCGAATGCTGAAACCCGAGGAGAGTTTGAAGGCGACTTCATCCGATCATTTTCATTTCACTTGAGGAGGCATGTTCGATGAGACAATTGAAGAAAGTTGTACCGACGATGGTTGCAGCATTTTGTCTGACCGCAGGGGTGGCCGCCGCCGGCACTCTTGACGACGTCAAAGCCAAAGGTTTCGTGCAGGCGGGCGTCAACGGCGAACTGTTCGGTTTCGGCAAACCGGACGAGAAAGGAGTCTGGAAAGGTCTCGATGTGGATACCGCCCGGGCGGTCGCCGCCGCGGTATTCGGCGATGCCGAGAAGGTGAAGTATATTCCGCTGACCGCCAAGACCCGCTTTACCGCCCTGCAGTCCGGTGAAATCGATGTACTCACCCGGAATGCCACACAGACGCTCACCCGCGACACCGACCTCGGCCTCGATTTCGTCCAGGTCAACTACTATGACGGCCAGGGCTTCCTGATCCCCAGCAAACTCGGGGTAAAGAGCGCAAAAGAGCTTGACGGCGCCACCGTCTGCGTCCTCCCCGGCACCACCACCGAGCAGAACGTCGCCGACTATTTCCGCGTCAATAAAATGAAGATGAATCCGGTCGTCATCGAGAACAACGCCGAGCTGGCTAAGGCCTTCTTCGCCGGCCGTTGCGACTGTCTGACCTCGGACGCCTCTCAGCTCGCCGGCATTCGCGCGGTTGCGCCGAATCCCGCTGACTATGTGCTCCTCCCCGAAATCATTTCCAAAGAGCCGCTCGCCCCGGCCGTCCGTCATGGCGACAACCAGTGGAAGGATGTCGTCAACTATTCGGTTCTGGCCATGATCGATGCGGAAGAACTGGGCATCACCTCGCAGAACGTCGACGAGATGTTGAAGAGCACCAACCCGGATATCCAGCGCTTCCTGGGCGTCACCCCGGGCAACGGCAAGGCCCTGGGCCTCGATGAAAAATGGGCCTACAACATCGTCAAGCAGGTCGGCAACTACGGCGAAGTGTTCGAGAGAAACGTCGGCGAGACCACCCCGCTGATGCTCAAACGCGGCCTCAACGCCCAGTGGAATAAAGGCGGTTTGATGTATTCGCCCCCGTTCAAATAATTCTCAAAAACAAGGCATGTCCGAAACCTAGGAGGTTGTTCGAGAATAGGCATTTTTTCTCAGATCGAGACATTTCAGAAAAATAAGCACAGCCATACAGTTGATATTGCGAGCATTATTTTTCTGAAATAACGCGGAGATGGGAAAAGAGCATTCTCGGACGGCCTCCTCTCGGCCATGCCGGAGAAGCAAGAAACATGGATCACACAACGACACCGGAGAAAATTCCCTTCCTGCGTGACCCGGCCAAGCTGGCGATTCTCTACCAACTGCTGACTCTGACCGGGGTCGGTCTGCTCAGCTATTATCTGGTCAGCAACACCCTGGCCAACCTTGAACGGCAATCGATCTCCACCGGATTCGGTTTCTTCCACCGGGAGGCGGCCTTCGAGATCGGGGAAACGTTCATCAGGTATTCCGCCGCCGACTCCTACGGCCGGGCGCTAACCGTGGGCTTCCTGAACACCCTGTCGGTGGCCTTTATCGGCATCGTCCTCACAGTGCTTCTAGGAACGGTGCTGGGCATCGCGAGGCTTTCCTCAAACTGGCTGGTGGCGAAACTCTCAGCCTGGTATATCGAATTTTTTCAGGACATTCCGATCCTCCTGCAGCTCTTTTTCTGGTACGCCTTTTTTTACGAGATTCTGCCCGCACCGCGCCAGGCGCTCAATCCGATAGCGGGCGTTTTTCTCTGCAAGCGGGGGCTGGTCTTCGGTGTTCCCCATTGGCATGAGGCCTTTCTCTATGGATGTATTGCCTTCCTGGTCGCCCTGGCGTTGGTGTTCTTCATGCGAAAGTGGGCCGCGAAGCGTCAAGAAGCAACCGGCAAGTTCTTTCCCGTCGGGCGTAGCGGTGCGGCTCTGCTTGTCGGTCTGCCGCTTCTCGCCTGGTGGCTGGGCGGGGCGCCGACTGCCATGAACGTCCCGGAACTCACCGGCTTCAACTTCAAGG
>Ga0154407_1053_pt1 | contig 42573 bp, 34 predicted proteins | sample RifGroB2_FD_115911 | JGI IMG/M metagenome (GOLD analysis project Ga0154407, IMG submission 115911) | Desulfobacterales bacterium GWB2_56_26
CATTCACATAGTAAATCGGCGTGGTGATATATGTTGTCATGGCTTTTCCCAAGCTTTTGCCTGCAGAAGGAGGCGGAAGCCTCCCCGTCGGTCCGGGCGGCAGAAATTTTTATTCGCCGCCCTTCTTCTCCCGTTTCTTGTCGACGACTTCTTTCTTCACCGGCAGAAAGGCCTTCCAGTCCCGTTTAGTGAGCGCCACCTCTTCCCCGGCGCTGTTCTCAGCGATTATCAAGTCCTGCAACGGTATCTGCCGCTTGACCAGGTAATCCTCGTTGCCGATCCTGATTTTCTTGCCCGCCTTCGGCATGTTCTTCCGCTGCTTCCGGTACGTTTCGTACTCGTAGGTGAGACAACAGAGCAGTCGATTGCAGACCCCGGAAATTTTAGTCGGGTTGAGCGGCAGGTCCTGCTCCTTAGCCATCTTGATCGACACCGAATCGAAATTCTGGATAAAGGACGAACAGCACAACTCCCGGCCGCAGGTGCCGATCCCGCCGATCATCTTGGTCTCGTGCCGGACTCCCACCTGACGCATTTCCACCCGGGTCCGGAATTCCTGGACCAAGTCCTTGACCAGGCCCCGGAAATCGACCCGGCTATCCGCGGTGAAATAGAAAATCATTTTACTGCCGTTGAAAAAGCGTTCGACCCGGACCAGATTCATGCTGAGCTGGTGGGTTTCGATCAGCTTGCTGCAAACCTTAAAGGCATGGGTCTCGCCTTCGGCCAGCCCCCGGAACTTTTCGCGCTCTTCGTCGGTTGCCGGCCGGATAATGGAAAAGCTTGCCTGACGTTTTTGCCCTTTGCAGCCGCAGGTCGCCGAATACCTGGCGATATGAGCAGGTTCAAGACCGTGATCGGTCTGCACCATTACCGCCGTTCCGGCCAGAAGGCCGGCGATCGTCGCGACGGCAGTCGACTGCTGGCCGCCTTCGCGGAACTGGACCCGATAAAAAAAGACTTCTTCGTCGCCGGCCGACTCATCGACCGTTTCTTCGTTTACAGTTTCCGACATCTATTTCTCTATCCTTTCCAATATAACTTTGCCCAAGAAGTCACTGCAAGCTGAACAACAGCACCTCACAGACCAGGTTTTTATTGCAGTTTCGGGCAAGTTCCGACTCGGCCCGGCTAATCGCCTGCAATTTAGCAAAGAGTTGCGCGGAATTCCAGCTTTTCCGTCGGTGGGCGTCCGGCAACCCCAGGTGGACGCTGTCCTCACCAAAGAGTAGATCCCGCACCCAGATCCTGAGCAGCCCGAAAAAGGCGGGCAGATCTTCCTTCAGGCCGGCCACGGCCTCGGCCAATCGCAGAATAATGCCGACATCGCGATCGGAATCGACGGCCGGGTCGGTCAGCACTCCCACCACCTCTTTCCACAGTGCCACCATCTCGGTATGCTGTAGGAGCAGCGCGCGGCCGGGACTCCCTTCGGCCAGCCGGGCGAGAAGCGGGGCCGCATCCGGCGCCACTCCGCGAGCAATGAGAATGGCCGAGGTGTCGGCGGTGGACAGGCCGGCAAACGGCACCACCTGGCATCTGGAAACAATGGTGGCGAGGACCTCCTTCGACGACTCGGCGGTCAGAATGAGCATGTTGTTGTCCGGCGGCTCTTCCAGTGTCTTCAAGAGACTATTCGCCGCTTCGCGCCGCATGGCCTGGACATCCTCCAGCACCACCACCCGGATCTTCGACTCATAAGGCGGATAAGTGAGTTCCTGCCCGAGTTGCCGGATCCGGTCGATTTTGATCACTCCCTTTTCCGGGCTTATCACCAGGAAATCCGGATGATTCATCGACTTGAACTTGCGGCACGAGGGACAAAGCCCACAGGCCTCGGCGCCGCGCCGGTCCCGGCAGTTGAGTGCTGCCGCAAGCCCTTTGGCGAAGAGCTTCTTGCCGACGCCGTCCGGACCACGAAAGAGAAAGGCGTGTGGAATGCGGCCGGCGGCAAGCGAGCGATTCAGCAGCCGTTTGGCCTTGTCGTGACCGTACAAGCCGCTGAGCGAAAGTGATGGATAGTCGCTCATTTCACCGTCATCCCGTCAAAAAAGGGTCGGCTGGCGGCTGCAGGCTTCCGGCTGCGATTCGTCCGGCCCATTATCTTTTTTGGCGAAGCCACCGAGATAGAGATAACGCTCCAGAGCCCGCTGATATTCGGTCCAGGACATTTCGGCACCAATCATTTTCCGGCGCAGCTGTTCGGTGATGTTCATCTTGGCGTCCAGGTCGTCCAGGAAACTGAGGATAAAGGCCTCCACCGTCATCGGTACCGCCGGCGACCCAAATTCCTGCCTCCCGTGATGACTGAGGATGAGATGCTGCAGCTGGGCCAGCACCGGTTCGGGAAAGCCGGAGATCCTGCCTGCAGCCTCACCCACCATCTCGCTGCCGATGACCAGATGCCCTTTCAGCCTGCCCTGGACGGTATATTCCACCACCCCGCCCTCCATGGTCAGTTCGACCAGCTTGCCGATATCGTGGAGGAGGGCTCCGGCGATGAGCAGGGAGCGATCGACGCCCTGATAGTGCGTGCTGAGAAAATCGGCGATTCGGGCCACCGACAGGGAATGCTCGAGCAGACCGCCGACATAGGCATGGTGAATGCCCTTGGCGGCGGGCGCCTCCTGGAATCTGGCCCACCAGTCGCTCTTCTTGAAAAAGAAGGCCAACAGTTTTTTCAGGTAAGGGTCGCCGACGCTCCGGATCAGATTGTGCAACTCATCTGCCATTTCCTCCCGACTGCGGGTCGAGGCGGGGACGAAATGCTGCAGCTCGACCTCCTCCGGGCCGGCCTTCTTGACTCCGTCGAACTTCAGCTGCAGTTTCTCCCGGTAGGACTGCACCACCCCGGTAAGGCGAATCACTTCGCCCGCGATGCAAACCGCCTGCAGCGCCTCGACATTATCCCATATGGGGCCGGAGAGCTCACCGCTCTTATCCATCACCGTTACCACCAGGTACGGCTTCCCCGCCCGGGTTTCCCCTATTTTCGCCGATTTCACCAGGAACAGGTCGTCAACGCGATCGCCTTCCTGCAAATCCGCCACAAAGATATTCTTGCCCATCATCGATCCTGTTCTCACCCGGGATTCATTGCCCGTCTCACCGGCTATAATTTCTCAATTACGCTAACGTACACAAGGAATGGCGAAAATACATCCATAAATTCTGCTGAAGGCAGGCAAAACCCGCCCCGGTCCTGCCCGGCCCGGCACCGCCGGCCATTTTTCCCGCTTGATGAATTGGCAAAACCGTGGAATAATGTCCGGTTTCGCGTTACCACCATTTCGTCAGCCGTAGCAGACATCAAAATTAAGCAGCCGCAGGACAGGAGTAAAGAGAATGAGGAAACAGATGATCATTTCGGTCATGTCGAAAGACCGTCCCGGAATTATTGCAAGTATCACAGGAGCGATCTACCGGCTGGGCGGCGATGTCGCCGACCTGAATCAGACCGTCCTGTGCGGTTACCTGACCATGATCCTGAGCGTCTCCTTCGAGCCGGAGGTGACCAAGGAGGATGTCCTGGCCGCCATCTCCCATATCAAGACCGACTGCAAGTTCGAGGTGTCGATCAAGGAAGTCGCCCATAATCCCGAGGAGACTGAGATCGAGCCTCCGGAAACTTACATTCTCACCGTCCAGGGCCCGAACAAGGCGGGCATCGTCCACGGCATCAGTCAGTTCTGCTTCGAACACAATATCAATATTCTCGATCTGGCGACCACGCTTAAAAACGACCAGTATACCATGGCCCTGCAGCTCGATCTGACCCGGTCTGCCTCCTCGGTGGAGACACTGCAGAAGGAACTCGAAGAGTATTCGCGGCAGAGCAACCTGACGGTTATGATCCAGCACAACGACATTTTCCAGGTGACCAACGAGGTTTCCCTGCACTGAAAAAGCCCCGCCAGTCGGCGCCATTTGCTATTTCCCCCCGTACTCCGGGGACAGGAGTTATTACCAATATGCTACGCTCAGACCAGATCCTTGCTACGGTGGAAATGATCCAGAAAGAGAACCTCGACGTCCGGACCGTGACCATGGGGATAAATCTTCTCGATTGCCGGGGCGGCGACATCGACGCGACCTGCGACCGGATCAAAAAGAAAATCTTCAGCTATGCCGGCAACTTCGTCGCCACCTGTAACGAGATGAGCAGGAAATACGGCATCCCGGTGGTCAATAAGCGCATTGCCGTGACCCCCATCGCCCTGGTCGGCGCCGGCTTCCACAAGGAGGATTTTGTTCGCCTCGCCGTGACCCTTGACGAGGCCGCAAGCTCGGTCGGCGTCGATATCCTCGGCGGTTTTTCCGCCCAGGTGGAAAAAGGTATGACCGCCACCGACCGGGAATATATCGCCTCTATCCCCGAGGCCTTGGCCGCCACCGACAAAGTCTGCGCTTCCATCAACATCGCCACGACCCAGAAAGGGATCAACATGGACGCCCTGGCGATGATGGGTCGCACCATCAAGGAGCTGGCCGAAAAAACCGCCCATCAGGACGGCTTCGGCGCCGCCAAATTCGTCGTCTTCTGCAACCAGCCCGGCGACAATCCCTTTATGGCGGGGGCAATCCACGGCGTGGAAGAGGCGGATGCGGTGCTGAATGTCGGGGTTAGCGGGCCGGGAGTTATCGCCCGGGCCCTGGAGCGGCTCATTCACCACCATCCGGAGCCGGGCACCCTGCAGCTCGACGAACTGGCCGAAGAGATCAAGCAGACCACCTTCCGCGTCACCCGCTGCGGCGAGTTGATCGGTCGGGCTGTGTCGAAATCGCTCGGCATCGAATTTGGCGTGGTCGATCTCTCGCTCGCCCCGACGCCCACCGTCGGCGATTCCGTCGGCGAAATCTTTAAGATCCTGGGCGTGGATGCCATCGGCGCCCCTGGCTCCACCGCCATCCTTGCCATGCTGAACGATGCGGTGAAAAAGGGCGGGATTTTTGCCAGCAAGACCGTGGGGGGCTTAAGCGGCGCCTTCATTCCGGTGATGGAGGATGCGATGCTGGCCGAAGCGGTGGGCGAGGGGTCGCTGTGTCTGGAAAAACTCGAGGCCATGACCTGCGTCTGCTCGGTGGGACTCGACATGGTAGCCATTCCGGGTTCAGTCGATGCCGACACCATCTCGGCCATCATCGCCGATGAGATGGCGCTCGGAGTGATCAACTGCAAGACCACCGCCGCCCGGCTCATCCCGGTTCCCGGCAAGGAAGCGGGCGAACTGGTCAATTTCGGCGGACTGTTCGGGGCCAGCCCGATCATGGCGCTCAAAAACGTCGGCAAATCGAGCCGGTTCATCGCCTGGGGCGGACGGATGCCTGCCCCGATCCACAGCTTCAAGAACTAGCGGTCAGCTCTCAGCTAAACAGTTTTTGTAGAACGAGCTGACTGCTGACAGCTGATCGCTGAAAGCCTTCAGTTAAACAGCCAGCCTGACCCGCAGGGCATTGCGCCCGGTTTCCTTGGCTTCGTACAGGGCCTTGTCGGCGTAATCGAGGAGTGAAGTTGCCCGCTGCTCCATGGAAGGGACCATGGTGGTGGCGCCGATGCTCACCGTCACCCGCCCGGCAACCGGCGAGGCCGGATGCGGGACGTTCAGTTCGGCGACGTTCTTCATCATCCGCTTGGCCACCAGGACCGCACCGTCGAGGTCGGTATTGGGCAGGATGGCGGTAAATTCTTCGCCGCCGTACCGGGCGACAATGTCGATCGGCCGAAGCAGTGCCTCATAGAGGGCCTGGGCTACCTTGCGCAGACAGTCGTCCCCCTCCAGATGACCGTAATGATCGTTGAAGTTCTTGAAATGATCGATATCGATAATGAGGAGCGACAGGGAAGCCCCGGTGCGCATGGCCTGTTTCCATTCCTTCTTCAGGTTGTCGTCGAAATAGCGCCGGTTGAAGAGGCCGGTCAAGCCATCGAGCGATGACAACACCTCCAGCTTGACATTCTTTTCTTCCAGTTCCTTCTGCAGGACTTCGAGTTCCAGGATCTTGGCATCGAGTTCGCGGGTCTTTTCCTCAAGCTGCTGCCGCTGCCGGTGCAGTTCCAGAAAGACATTGACCTTGCTCCGCAGGATATGGGGTTCGAGGGGCTTGAACAGATAGTCGACCGCCCCGGAATCGTAGCCTTTGAACATGTGCTCCCGATCCATCCGGGCGGCGGTGACAAAGATGATCGGAATCGATTTCGATCGCGTGCTGCCCCGCATCAGTTCGGCCGTTTCGTAGCCGTCCATGACCGGCATCTGGACGTCCATAAGGATGAGGGCAAATTCGTAGTCGAAGACCTTGGCCAGGGCTTCATTGCCGGATTCGGCCCGCACCAGTTCCAGTTCAGGCTGGTCGAGCAGGTTTTCCAGAGTCAATAAATTTTCCTTCCGATCATCCACTATGAGAATCGGTATCTTCTTCATCTATTGCCCCATCGCCAGCATGTTCAAGAACCTCCCGAGCCGATCGAGAGGCACGATATGATCGACAGCAACCGCTTCCAGCGCTGCCAGCGGCATGATATTCACCTCGGCCGTCTCCGGCGCCTGCACCACCGTCAATCCGCCGCATTCCTGGATTCGAGCGAGGCCTTCAGCGCCGTCGGCATTGGCACCGGTCATGACCACGCCGATCAGCCCCTCCAGAAACACTTCCGCCGCGCTGGCAAACAGCACGTCGATCGACGGACGCGAGTAATTAACTCGATTTTCCAGGGACAAGGCAAGAGAATAATCCGCTTCGATCAAGAGATGATAATCCGGCGGCGCGAGATAAACCACCCCTGCTTCCGCCGGCTCTTTATCCTCAGCCAGTTTCACCTTCACCGCGCAACGCTGCCGAAGATGATCGACCAGATAGGTGTCGGAGACGGGGCTGAGATGCTGGACGATCAAGACCGGCAGCGGCAGTTCCCGCTGCAGCTGGGGAAGCACCACCGACAGGGCCTTGAAACCGCCCGCCGATACCCCGATTACCATCGCCCGATAGTTTGCCATGTCATCTTGTTCCTCTTCGCCCGCCGTGCAAAAAGGACTGAGTGCTAAGGACTGAGTGGGGCGAAATATTTTTACTCATTGCTCATTGCTCAGTCCTTGATGTAAACCTCGCTTCTTTCGATAGATTCTCTCCTTTTCACCGACAATGTCAAATTTATCGGCATAATCGGTAAACCTGAGACTCTCCTTGGGTCCGAGGCAAAGGAAACCTCCGGGGCAGAGGCTGTCGTAGAAAAGTTTCATCACCTTGTTCTGCAATTCCTTGTTGAAATAGATAAGCACGTTCCGGCAGAAGATGATGTTCATCTCGGCAAAGACCCCGTCGGTGGCGAGATTATGGGCGGAAAACAGTACCCTGTCCCGGAGGGGCGGGTTGATCTTGACGCTCTCGTAGTCGGCCGTATAGTACTCGGCAAAGGACGACAGACCGCCCGCCTTCTGATAGTTGGCGGTATATTCCTTGACCACTTCGATGGGGAAGATGGCCTGCCTGGCCTTATCCAGCACCAGATCGTTGAAGTCGGTGGCGTAGATCTGGATTCTTTTCCCGCTCACCTCCTCCTCGTGGAAGAGGATGCACATCGAATAGACCTCCTGGCCGGTGCTGCAGCCGGCATGCCAGGACCTGATGAAGGGGTAGGTCTTCAGGTGGGGAACCACCGCCTTCCTGATCTTGGCATAGACCCACGGGTCGCGGAACATCTCGGTGATATTGATCGACAGATCGAGCAGCAGCTGCTGGAGAAATGCCTGGTCATAGAGGATCTTGTGCAGCATCTCCGCATAGTTGTCCAGGCCCTCTGCCAGCTTCCGGTACTCCATCCGCCGCTTCAGGTGAGCCCCAGCGTAGTCGCGAAAATCGTGGCCGTATTTCAGGAAGAGTCCTTCGAGCAGGAGCTGGATCTCGATCCGTTCGTTTTCGAGCCGTTCGGCAATGTCGCTCATCAGTACAGCCACACCTTGAGGATGGAAATGAGGCGATCGGTATCGACCGGTTTGGCCAGATAATCATTGGCGCCGGCCTCGATGCATTTCGCCCGGTCGCCCTTCATCGCCTTGGCGGTGAGGGCAATTATCGGCAATTCCTTGAATTCCGGCTTCTCCCTGATCCGCCGCATGGCCTCAAGCCCATCCATCTTCGGCATCATGATATCCATCAGCACCAGGTCGATTCCCCGGTGTTTATCGAGCCGGTCGAGAGATTCGAGACCATCTCGCGCCACCACTATTTTGACTCCTTTCTCTTCGAGAAGGTTGGTCAGCGCGAAGACGTTGCGCATGTCGTCGTCGACCACGAGGACCGTCTTGTCATCGAAGACCGCCTCCTGCCGCTGGTTCATGCGGAGCTTCTCCTTGTGATGCTCGGGCAGGTTCGCCGCCACCCGGTGGAGGAAGAGGGCCGACTCGTCCAGCAGCCGCTCCGGCGACCGCACTCCTTTGATGATGATGCTCTCGGTAAACTTGCGTAGGTTCTCCTCCTCCTGGCGGGTCAGGTCGCGGCCGGTATAGACGATGACCGGCACCCTGGCGCAGATTTCACAGCCGCGAATCTGTTCCAGGAGCTCAAAACCGGTCATATCGGTCAGCCCCAGATCGAGGATCAGGCAGTCGTACTCGCCGCTCTGCAGTTCGGCCAGGGCCTCCCGGCCGGTGCTGACCAGGGTGGTAACCACATCGCCGTTGCCCACCAGGGTCTTGATCGATTCTGCCTGGATCTTGTCATCCTCCACCACCAGCAGTCTGCTGACCGGTTTCATGATGATATTCTTGATCCTGGCAAAGGCATCCTCGACTTTTTCGATGGTCACCGGCTTGGCAAGAAAACCGACGGCCCCCTGACGCAAGGCGTCCATGGCCCGGTCCGAGGCCGACATGAAGTGTACGGGAATATGCCGCAGGCCTGGATTTTCCTTGAGCCTGGCCATAACCTCCCAACCGTCGATGCCCGGCAGGCCGATATCCAGGATGATCGCGTCGGGCCGGTAGTAATCGGCATAATGCAGGCCGGTCTCGCCCGATTCGGCGAGAATGCATGTAAAACCGCGTTCTACGGCGAAATCGCGCATGACTCCGGCAAAATTGGCGTCGTCTTCGATAATCAGCAGGGTCTTTTCGCCCGCACCTCTCTTTTGCTCAATATCAGGGAAATTTTCCGCCGGACGCTCGCTCAGCCGAACCGCCTTTTCGCCGACAATCGATTCTTCTTCATTCACCTCAGGGGAATTATGATTTTGCTCACCGGCGGCAGGCTCACCGGCTGTCTCTTGCGGCGCCACCCTTTGCGGAAGTCCAGCGGCTTCCGCCGGCCGTTCCGGCACGATCAGGGTAAAGGTGCTGCCCTCGCCCACCTTACTCTCCAGATGGATCGTGCCGCCCAGAAGTCTGGTCAATTCCTTGGAGATAGAGAGGCCAAGACCAGTGCCGCCGTAGGTTCGGCTGGTGCTGCCATCCGCCTGCTGGAAGGCCTTGAAAATCTCCTCCTGCTGCTCCAGGGCAATGCCGATTCCGTCATCTTTCACCGCAAAGGCGATCAAATTCTTCGCCTCGCCGCGGGTGAGCGCAATTGCCGAAGACGGCCGGGAGATCGTCAGGCTCACGCCGCCCCGATGGGTGAACTTGAAGGCGTTGGTCAGAAGGTTGCGCAAGATCTGCTGAACCCGCTGCGAATCGGTCAGGATGGACGCGGGCAGCGCCGAGTCAACGTTGATATCGAAGGCCAGCCCCTTATCCTCGGCCACGTGCTTGAACATCCGCCTGACACCCTCGATCATGTCGGCCAGCCGCACCTCCTCCATGATGAGCTCGATCTTGCCCGCTTCGACCTTCGAGAGATCGAGAATCTCGTTGATCAGGGTGAGCAGCTCCGAACCGGAGGTATGGATGGCCTTGGCCGCCTCGATCTGCTTGTCGTCCAGGTTGTTGTTCCTGTTGGTGGCCAGGACCTGGGACAGGATGAGGATGGAATTGAGCGGGGTCCGCAGTTCGTGGGACATGTTGGCCAGGAACTCGGATTTATATTTGCTGCCCATCTCCAGTTCAGCCGCCTTCCTCTCGATCTCCTTGGTGGCCTTCACCAGCTGCGCCGTTTTCTGGCGCAGCGCCGCCTTCTGTTTTTCCAGGTTTTCCGTGCGTTCCTGCAACTCTTCGTTGGTCACCCGCAGCTCTTCCTGCTGGGCCTGCAGTTCCTTCTGCGACCGCTGCAGGGCCTCGGTCCGTTCTTCAAGTTCTTCGTTGATGACCCGCAGCTCCTCCTGCTGGGCCTGCAGTTCGGCCTCCGACTCCTTCAGCTGCTTGGTCCGGGCCTCCAGACCCTTGTTGACCACCATCAGTTCGTCCTGCTGTTCCTGGGATTGCTCATAGAGCACTTGAATGGTTTCGCGGGATTTGGCCATGTTGACGAAGATTGCCACGTTCTCCAGGTTTTCTTTAATAAAGAGTCGTTGCAGCTCCGAGAAGGGAGTGAAAGAGCCGATCAAAAAGGCCCCGACGATTTCCCGTTCGAAGACGAGGGGCGCCACCAGGCAGTAGCGGGCCGCCTGCTGATCGACGCCGAAATTATATTCAGGCGCCCCTTCCTTGACGTGGCTGAACACGATTACCCGCTGCTCAAGGGTCGCCTGGCCCACTAGCCCTTCGCCCAGCCTGATCCTGTTGAAGTTGCCGCTCCTGTCGCTGAAGGCGTGGCTCGCCACCAGTTCCAGCGTATCTTCCCGATAGAGATAGAAGGCCCCGAGCTGTCCGCCCATATGCCCAACGATAAAGGAGATAAACTTCGTCCCCAGCGATTTGAGATCGGTTTCTCCGCGCAACCGATCATCCAACCCTTCCTTGCCCCGCTTCAGCCAGTCGGTTTCTTTGAGCCTGCCGGCCATCTCATTGAGGGCCCGGGCCAGCACCCCCAATTCATCCTTTTGCACAAGTTCGATGGTGGCATCGTAATCACCGGCAGAAATCGCCTCGGCGAATTCCACATCGGCGATGATTGGTCGCACCAGCCTTCTGGAAAAGAACCAGGCCGACAGGACAATAAAAACCGAAAGCACTGCGGTCAGCAGCATTCCCCGATAGAGCTGGTCGCGTAGCGGAGCCAGCACCTCCTGGCGATCGATTTTCGAGATCTGGTACCATTTCAGCCCGGGAATATTCAGCCGGTCGAAAACTACCAGAACATCTTTGCCATCGCTGTCCTTATACTGGTTGTGCCCGCCATCGAAGCTTCTGGCTGTTGCAGCTCGCCAATACTGAGGGATCCGCTCCAGTTCGTAACCGACGACATAGTTGCCGCCGCCCATGGACAGCATATTGCTTCTGAATTCGAATTTCCCGGTCTGTTCGAACCAGCGGATAAGATAGGATTCGCCGGACTTGCCGAGGCCGTCGCGGGAATCCATGACGACATTGATAAAGGACGGGGTCAACTGCAGCACGATCACACTGACCATCGTACCGCCGCTGTTGTACACCGGCGTGCCGATGAACAGCGACTCCACGCCATTGCTTGGCTCGTACGGGGAGAAGTCGACGACTGCAGTCTTGCCGGAATTGACCACTTCCCGCCAGATTTCGGCGAGACTGCTCTCCTTATACCTGCCGTGGACGAGGTTGGCGCCAAGGTCCCGCTCTTCGGCAACTGTAAAGACAACCTGACCTGTCAGGGAGGAGATGATCTTCAGGTCATGATAGCCGTAGGTCTCGATATACTCGAGGTAAGACGCCTTGTACTGATCTGCGATCTGGCGATATCCGGCGGACTCGACGGAAAGAGGCAGGGTCGCTGAGGCATCGGACCCGTGCCGGTAGTTTTCCAGATCGCTTATCAACTTGCTCAATCGATCACTGCTCGAAAGCGTCTTCAAGTCGTTTTCAAATCGATTGAAAGCGTTTTCCACCTGTTTTTTCTTGAGGGATTGGATCGAAATCAGTTTGTCGAAGGATCTCTCTTCCAGCGACTGGTTGCCCAGCCTGTAGGCGAAGAAGCCGACAAAAATCAACGGCAACATGCCGATGAGTATGAAAACGATGATAAGTTTGCCTCTGATCGGAATATCTGAGAATCGCATCCGGTATGATCTCGCAGTGGGTTTGTCTTTCACCGGAAATTTTCTCCGGCCAATGTTTTGACTCGGGGGGATTGTAGCAGGTCGGCGCCGAAAAGTCAGGTGGCAAGAACAAATTCCTTGCCCAGATAATTCTCTGGACGTTGCAGGTTCTTGGGGTGCAAAGGCTTGTCGAAAAAGCATAAAAAAGGGCCGGAGCTGCAAAGCAGCTCCGGCCCTTCAACGATGAACGGATATTCCGGTCAGCAGGATCTTACTTGACCCGGTGCTTTCCTTCCATCATCAGATTCGGCGGTCCTAACCAGACACCCTTCAGGAGAAGGTTGAAGTAGGCCCATTTGAACATCAGTTTTGACATGTGGTTTATTTCCGTGTCTTTCAACAGACTGAGCGGTCCCACGGCAGGGAACGGATATTTTCCGGTCAAAGGTTCTTGTGAGTAGTTGAAGTCGATAATGTAGGCTTTCCCGAAGCCTGATTCGATGAATCAGACCGCGTGGCCATCCGACCGGGCGTGCTGTTCACCCCCGGTGATGTAGGCCATGATATTTTCGTGCAGAACATCGCCCTGGAAATGGGCAACCGCGCCCGCCTTGGAGGTCGGAACGTCGGTACCGTCGCCAAGAGCCCAAACATTATCGTAGCCTTTCGGCTGCAGGGTGTGCTTGTCGACCGGAATGTAGCCCATGGGATCGGAGATCCCCGAGTCAATCATCACCTGCGAACCGAAGTTCGGGGGGATGGAGACGAGCATATCGTAGTTGACTTCCGTGCCGTCATAGGCGGCGATCACCTTTCTGGTGTGATCTACCGAGCCGATGGCGAAGTTGGGGGTAATCTTGATATTCTTGTCTTTGCAGGCATCGGTCAGAATGCTGGTCGCTACCGGTTTGGTAAAAGCGCCGGCCAGCGGGGTGACGAACTCGATTTCCACCTTGTCGCGGATGCCGCGCTCGTAGAAATACCAGTCGGCGAGGAAAGCGAACTCAAGGGGGGCCACCGGGCACTTGATCGGCATCTCGGCGATGTTGACGACGAGTTTGCCGCCGGTAAACTTCTTCAGGGCCTTGCCGAGTTCCTGGCAATCGTTGTAGCGATAATACCCGAAGATATCGTTGCCCCATCCTTCCGCCAGACCTTCCACCTCTTCGGGGCGGACGTCGCAGCCGGTTGACATGATGAGAACATCGTATTTAAAAATACCTTCCGTGGCGGTGGTGACTTCCTGCTTGTCCCAGTCGACATTGGTCAGTTCGGAGATGACGAAATCGATCCCCGGCTTGATGAATTCCCGGCGGCTTCTTCTGATATCCTTGGGTTTGTTGATGTCAAACGGCACGAAGAGAAAGCCCGGCTGATAATAATGGACGTTATCCTTGTCAATCAGGGTAATCGTCCAGTCATCATCGAGGTCTTTCCTCATTTTGTTTGCCATCATGGTGCCGCCGCAGCCGGCACCCAGTATGACGAGTTTTTTCATAATACCTGTGTTCTCCTTTTCTGTCTTGGCCTGCAAGCCAGCCGTGCGGGCAGCTCTTCGGCCGTTGATATGCCAGTTACGCGAGCGCTTCCCGTTGCTGTTGTTTGTCCTTCTGATATGCCTGCAGGCAACTGCCGACCGCCTGCAGCATCATGAAGAAGAATCCGAAGGCCTCCTGGACCTTGGGATCGTTCACCATCTTGATCATGCCTAAGGGGCCGATCGGTTTGACCTTGCTGAAATCCAGGCCGCTTATCACCTTACAGATTTCCTCGATTTGGCTTTCATTGCAATCCAGCCGTTTCATGAAGGTGATCATCGTTCCGGCCAACTTGATCAGGCCGCTGCCCTGCTGCAGCCCATCGAGCCAGATGTTCATGCCGTTGAGAACATCGGTCTCTTTCATCAACACCCCGACTTCCTTGACGAACTCGGTCATCGGCTGCACCATGTTGAGCAGATCGCTCAGGGTATGGACGTTGATGAGGACGGTATGCAGGAGATCGCCCAGCTTTTCCGCCTGGAATTCCCCCTCATGCAGGGAGTTGAGGAATCGCAACATGCGGGGGTACATAAGCTGCAGAATGGGCACCATCTCGTCGCGCAGTTCGACCCCTGCCCGAAGCATGTCCAGTCCCTCCCCCATCGCATCGAGGTTGGTGAGGGCCTTGCGCAGCAGGATGGTCAGTTCGTCGACGTGAAACTCCCCTTCCAGGTCGGCAAAAAACTGTATCGATTTGGGATACGTCTGCTTGAGGATGGGCTCCATGTCGCGGGTCAGCTCGACGCCGGCCTTCATGACACCGACGACCTCGTTTATCTCTTCGAGGCTGGTCAACAGGGTTTTGGCCACATGGATAAACTTCTCATTGGAGTACCCGCCCTCGATGTCTTGAAAAAAACCGGTCAACCCGGGCTGGGCCTGTTTGAGAATCGGTTCCAGTTCCTGTTTCAGTTCCTGAAACACGTCCGACTTCAATGATCTGACTTCATCCGAGAGCCGGTCCAGCTTCTCCAGAATCAACGCTTCATTCATTTTATTCTCTCGCTCATTAGATTCACCCGTTACGCTTTTCGTGCAACGGTATCCCATTCGACAGGGACGGCTTTCCGATTCCGGCCCATGTCGTTCTGTATGCTTTATTCAGGGAGGGGTGTTTGGTCAGTTCGGGATCCGCTCCTCCAGCTGCCACACCTAAGAAATAATCAGATGCCCTGTTTGCACTTTTCGAACAAACTCATTTTTTCTTGTCTCTTACTGTGTGGTATTGCACTATGTAGTACCATACTGCGTAAAAAATGAAAAGCCGGAAGACGATCCTCCTAGCAACTTTTACTCGGAGTTTTTCCTTAATCCCGTAAAGGTGGGTGGTTAAGAAGCCAGCAAATGGATCTCATTGCCGGTTAACAGCTGTTTCGGAAGTCCGGGCAAACGTACCCGGCGTCAATCGGAGAGAGAAGACCTGATAGCAACCATTACCAGAACAAATATTCAACCTGCACTTCATGCATAATTTGCATTACAAATGTTGGTTCAATCTTTGATATCATGGGGGGAGCTTACGGAAAACAAGAAGCTGCCGCAAGAAAGGGGGAAGGAAAAAGGGGGCGCATTCCGGGAGGCCTGTATCAGGACTGCAGGGAAGAATGCGGACAAACATCCGTCACAGCCAAGAAGAGGGATACAACCTCTCACTGTTGCCCTCCCTCATCTGATATGCCTTGAGCTCGCTCTCAGGTTGCTGCCGCTGATGCCGCCTCGCGCAACCTGGCGATCAGATAGCCGATCAGATCGTCATCGTATTCATTCATATCGAAACAGTATCCGTCGGCACCCGCCAGGCCGCCTGGGATGCATTCCCCCCTGCCCTCCGGGTCGGTAATCATATCTTCATAGAAGCAGACCGACAGCCACCTGGCCGAGGGATTATCGTCGATCACATCGATCATGGCAAAGAGATCACGCCCGACCTGATGTCGATGTTTTGGCCGCAGAGAATAACTGACCCCCGGCCGGCCGACAAATTGTAGACTGACGTCGGCCATTGCCGCAACCTCGGCGCAAAGGAGCGAAAAAGCCCGCCGCATGGAGTTCCCGTCTTCCCTCCAACCCGCCAGAAAAGCATCTACATCCTCACAACTTCTTAAGTCTTCATTCATGGTCTCGTCCTTCCTCGCATGCACCAACCTTTATTTGCCAAGCCTCTAAAAATAATATATTTTGCAAGTACCCGCGGAGAGACCGGCGCCGTGACAGCGCCGGCCGGTTGCCGAGGATACGTTCAATGAACTGAAGTCACGCTTCCCCCTTGCGGGGGGTTAGGAGAATGCATGCAGATTATCATACCCCCAGCGAAAACCCAACAATTCATCGGCAGAGACTACGGGGAATATTCCATGCCGATTCTCTTGGCGAAAACTCGGGCTATCATCGACCTGCTGAAGACGATGAGCGAGCCGGAACTGGCCCGGCTGTTGAAGACCCGGGACATGCTGACCCAGTCGACCCACCACCGCATTCATAAGTTTGCCAAGCATTTGACGCTGCAGAACGCAGGTCAGGCGATTTTCACCTTCCAGGGCGATACCTACGCGGCTCTTGCCGCCGGGAACTTCTTCCCGGACGATCTCCAGTTCGCCCAAAGACAGCTGTTCATCCTCTCGGGATTGTACGGGATTCTCCGCCCCCTCGACCTGATCCAACCGTATCGGCTTGATATGTCAACCCCCCTGCCGGTTGCCGAAGCCCAGAACCTTTATCGGTACTGGCGTGAACCGGTGACCGAGATCATCAACAGGGCGCTGGCGGAGGATGAGGAACGGACGCTGGTCAATCTCGCATCCACCGAATATGCCAGGGTGGTCGATTGCAAGAAACTGCAGGGGAAAATGGTGACCATCACCTTCAGGGAACAGCACGATGGCGGATATCGCACCGTCCCCGTCCATGCCAAGAAAGCCCGCGGCCTCATGATCCGTTTTATCGTCACCGGCCGAATAACCGAGGCCGAAGGGCTGCGCGATTTTCATCTTGACGGGTATAGCTTTTCCAGGGAGGATTCGACTGCCGAGGAATGGCTTTTTTACAAGAAGGAATAGCGGTCGGGCCTAAAGAAGAGTCATAATCACTGCAACCGCTTCAGGAACAGCCCGGGCCACCGCCGCAGTCAGGCCGCCGCCCAGACGGTTGAAACAGCTGCCCTCGATGCCGACCAGATAGATGTTCTGCGGGACTCGTTCCGGATAAAGGATTGTGCCGACGCCAAGGGCCTCCCGGATGCCGATGCCGTGACCGCTGACCGGCCTCGGCGACGTGGCCGGCAGCTGATCCCAGCCGAGCCGGTGGACAGTACCGGCAGGACTGCCCAGCTGCACGCCGTCGACCACGATGAGCAGCTCTTCGCCGGCCAGTTCTTCCAGGAGGTCGATCCCTCCCAGGCCGAGAAAAGTCAGCCGCACCTTATCCGGCAGCGGCTGCTCAAGCAGAAGCTCGTAAACCGCCCGCCCGACGCCGTCATCGGCGGCCAGCTCGTTGCCGATGCAGACGATCAGGACGCGGCCGTCGTTCATACTTAAGGGCGTACGCCGCTGAAGGCGAGACTGAAGCTGCAGTTTTCGCCCGTGGCCAGGGTCTTCGGCCGGGCCGGAAGGCCGCAGAGTTCGGCCATAATGCCGGCAATATAGTAGTGAAACATCTGACAGGCCTGGCCGCCGATCTCCATCTGCCGGTTTTTGCAGACGCTGCCGATGGGACAACCATGCAGTTCGATGACCGCCTCCGGTCCGGTAAGGCGTCCATCGATATCCATCTTTTGAATCTTCATGACCCGGATGAATTCGTCAAGCGCCGCCGCAGGGGTCTTCTCGGTCATATGAATCGGCAGATTGACCGCCATTTTCCGACCGGCGGCGACCGCAAGCGCGGGGGTCGACTTGCCGACAAAGGCCACGGTGGTCTCGATGAACATATCGAGGAGAAAGGAAACCTCGGTGAAGGCTTTGTCGTAATCCTCCGGGGTCAGCGTCAGTTCAATATTGCCGCTCATAAAAATTTCTCCATGCGCATGCTGAATTCGATATTGCGGTAAAAATTCTTGACCACATGATGATTGCGATGGGCAATTGCCCCCGACGGGCAGATATAGGCGCAGCTCAGACAGCCGATGCAGTTTTCCACAACCGCCACCGTGACCTTCTTCGTCGCGGCCTCATAGGCAAAACATTCCGTCGGGCAGACGTCCTGGCACAGCCGGCAACCGCGACAGGCCTTTTCGTTGATCGTCATCTCCAGCATCTTCAGCCCCTCCATATCGTTTTCGTTATCCTGCCATTTTCCCGGAATTCCACGGCCAGGGCCATCTTACCTATGGCATGGGTCGAACAGGCAAGACAAGGATCGTAGCAGCGCACCACGAACTCCAGGCCGTTCAGCATCTTTTCGTCCTCCCCCCCCTGGAAGAGGGCATTGGCCCCCGCCTTGATCGATTTGTTGATTGCCGCGGTGTTCTGCTGGGTGGCAACGATCATATTAGCCGCCCGGACAATGCCTTTCTCGTCGATTTCATAGTCGTGGATCAGGGTACCCCGGGGAGCCTCGATATGGGCCACGCCGCGGCCGCCGGTAAAGGTGACCGGTACCCGGTTGTCGCCCCGAAGCGCCGAGTTGTTGATCAGCTGATCCGCCCGTTCGCAGGCATAGATCAGCTCGACCAGCTTGGCATACATCTGGATCACCGCGTTGTGGCAGGGCCGGCCGAATTTTGCCCGGAACTGTTCGAATTCCGCCTGGGCGAGCGGCGTGCCGATGCCGTCGACCACATTCAACCGGGCGAGGGTGCTGACCCGATAGAGATGCTCCGCTCCTTCGTAGTCGATATAGACCTCTTTGGCGTAGGAATTGGTCACCGTCCGCTCGGCGAGGAACTTCCGGTAGTCGGCGCTGGCGAATTCGGTTTTGATTGTGCCTTTCTCGTCCATGACCCGCAGGCGGCCGTCGTAGAAACTGAGCAGGCCGTCGTCGGTCACCGTCCCCAGGTACCAGGTAGGCAGATTGAGGCTGTCGAGCAACTGCGGATTATCGTCAAAGAGCCGCAGCAAGAGGGTCTTGACCGGTCCGGAAAGCTCCTTGACCAGCCCCACCGCCTCGGCGGTCAGCTCCTTCAGCCTCTGGAACTGGCCGTCGCTGAGGTCAAAGGAAATGCCGCCCGCCACCGCAGTGACCGGATGGATGCCGCGGCCGCCGATGGTCTCGTTGATCTTCTGGCCGAGACTCCGCAGGCGCAGTCCTTTCCCCGCGAGTTCCGGTTCGGCTGCCACCATGCCGACGATATTCTGGGTGGCGGCGTTGCCGGTAAGACCGAAGACCAGATCGGGACCGGCGAGGACAAAGAGCGACAGCGCATGGGAATGGATGACATGGCCCATGTACATGAATTCCCGCAGCAGCCGGGCAGCCTCCGGAATCTCCACTCCGGCCGCATGATCGAGGGCCTTGGCCGCGACCAGATGGTGGGCGGTCGGGCAGACGCCGCAGATGCGTGCGGTGACCTGGGGCAGGGTGTGGGCCTGCATGCCGACCAATATCCGCTCGAACCCCCGCAGTTCGTTGACGCAGAAGAAAGCCTCCTCCACCTTACCGTTATCGTCGCAATCGAGGAGGACCCGGGCATGACCCTCGATCCTCGTTACCGGATCTATTTTAATCGTTTTGGACATCAGCGGGCCTCCCCTTCGGCGATCCACTTGCGGATGAGAAATGTTGGTTTATTGCCGATCATCTTGGTCGCCATGGCGTAGGCGTACTGCGTCTTGGCTGTTCTTTCCAGATGGTCTTTCACGGTGTCGTATGGGATTTTGGTCAACCGGGACATCCGCTGGCCGATCTCGGTGCGGATATCCCGAGTCGGCTCGGTGAGCACCTGCATGGTGGGGCCGGCGCATCCGCTGCATGGCACCCCGTGATTGGGACAGGGGGCCAGGCAGCGGTCAAGCGTCACCGATCCCTGGCAGATATAGCCCTGACTGAGAAAGCAGGTTTCTTTGTCCGGTACGCCCTCGGTTATCTCTTTAATGGTGTCCGCCTCCGTCTTGACCATGGTCCGCCGACAGCCGGCGCAGACGCTTTCCTTGCCGGCCTTGGGCGAGCGCTGCTCGATCAAGGCGCTGAGGCCCTCGAAGATGAAGTGGGGATGGGGCGGACAGCCGGGCAGATAGAGATCGACATCGATAACCTCGTCGATGGGGGTGACCATCTTTTCCAGACTGCTCACCGAATTGTTCGGTAGAAAATCGGTCCTGGTAGTCGGACTCTGCCGGTAGACGTGATCCATGATCTCTTCACGGCTGTGGGCGAGGCCTGCGCCGTGCAACCCGCCGTAGACCGCGCAGGTGCCGAAGGCGATGATGGTTTTACAGTTTTTCCGCATCTCTATTGCGGCGTGACGGTCGTGTTCGGTCCGCACCGAGCCGGTGAGGATGCCGATATCCGCTGCCGGATAATTCTTCTCGTCGGTCAGCACCGGACATTTCAGGATCGTAACCGACTCCAGGACCTTTAAAATCTTTTCATGCAGATCGACCAGGGCCACATGACAACCGCCGCAATCGCACAGCCACTCGGTATTCAGGCGAATCTTATCTCCGCTCATTTTTTCCTCTTTAGAGTTGTCTTGGCGCTTCTATCGGGCCTTAGGCATCGACGGTCAGTACTTTCAGGCAGGCATTTTCCCCGGCGTGCCGGATCTCAAGCGTGGCCTTCTTGCCCATGATGGTCTCAAGTGCCCCGGCGAAAAAGCCGTACATCATGTTGCACAGCGACCCCTGCTGCGGATGACCGAACCGCAGGAGGGCCTGGCGGATCATGCAGTCCCGGAAAACCAGCTGCAGCTGGTGCTGGCCTTTGTCGTTGATGGTGACCAGCTGTTCCTGCCCTTTAGGCTTGAACGGCTCGAATCCCCAGAGGCAGTGGTTGGCGGCAAGGATATGCCGCACCTCTTCTACCGCCGTAAGGAGATCGTCGGTCCGTTTGGCCTTCTCGGAAAACTTCCGGCCGAGATTGCGGCCCGCCGCGGTGGTCATGCTGGTTGCCCCCCGGCCCAGTATCGGTTCGATTCCCGCCGACAACGCCGCCATGAAATTCATGGTTTCCTGCAGGGTTCGCCTTTTTTTCAGGATTTCCTCCACTTCAGCCTCCAAGTGCAATGTGTTTCCAATTACGTGAACGTATTCTTCGTAAGATTTTTTACGTAAGCCTTATTACATATACCGCGGAGACAATGGTCTTGTAAAATTAAAAGAAGGGAATTGCAAACTCAGTGACAGGATAAGTAACCGGTGAGGCCCGAAGGACAGGTTTTACCACTGCCTGCCACCATCGGAATTTGCTCGAGGGGAATGGATAAAATTACAATGAGCTCAACCTGGTGACGAACAGAAGTTACGGCCGAATCACTTACTCCAACCATACTCCCCTACCAGGTCGACAAACCGGACGCCGGCGAGATCGGTGATTTCCACCTTGCCTTCTTTCTTTTCCAGCAACTGCAGCATCTGGACGTGCTGGTCGCCGACCGGGATTATGAGACGCCCCGGGTCGGCAAGCTGCTCGACCAAGGGCTCGGGAATGGAGGGACCGCCGGCGGTGACGATGATGACATCGTAGGGGCTGTATTCGGGCCAGCCGAGCGTTCCGTCATCGAGTTTGGAACGGATGTTGTAATAGTGCAGTTTGTCGAAGATCCGCCGGGCTTCCGCGAGCAGGGAATCGATCCGCTCGACGGTGTAGACCTTGTAGCACATCCGGGAAAGCACCGCCGCCTGATAGCCGGAGCCGGTGCCGATTTCGAGAACCTTTTCATGGCCCTGGAGCTGGAGGGCCTGGGTCATATAGGCGACGATATAGGGCTGGGAGATGGTTTGACCGGCGCCGATCGGCAGGGGATGATCGCCATAGGCTCGTCCACGCATGGCATCGTCGACGAATAGATGCCTGGGAACTTCGGACATCGCCTGAATGGTTCGTTTGTCGTAGATATCCCGGTTCAGGAGCTGTTCCTGAACCATGCGTATCCGGCCGGTTTCGTACGGATCCATCACCTTCTATTTCTTTTGCCAGGAATAATCTTTGGCCCAGTCCATCTCATCCTCGTCGGTCGAGGAATAGACACAGTCGGCAACAATGCCGTTACGCAGGGTTACCACCACATAATGGTATTCCGGCGAACCGATACGCTTGCCGACCAGGGGAGTTTTTTCAATGAGACTCATCTCTTTATCCCGGTACAGCCATTTCTCCACGCCCTCGCCGACCTCCTGCTGTTCATCCGGTTCGCCGAGAAAGACCAGCACATCTTCTTTGGTGGATTCTCCAACCTTAAGCAGTGCCGCATCCGACGCAAGGTGACGCACCGGGTTTATATAGCATCCCGAAACGCCGGCAAGGAACGTCAAAACCAGAAGAAAAGACCATAATTTTGCAGCCATACACCTCTCCATCGAGCCAGTCCTCCTCCACCTCTCTACCGTTCTTATGAAGCTGTAGAGTTTGAAACCCCGGATAACGAACCACCAGGAACCGTCTGCCTAGTGTCTGAAATTATATTAATTCTCACTTCTATAGTCGGTGGGTGTCAATTTTTCAACGAATAACTCAGGACACGCGGGAAACCGACTTGGCGAAATCGCCGCTCCATGCCGGGGTGGCGCCGGCATGGAGCGGGCGGGCCGTCAATCCTGCACGACCCTGTTGAGAATCCGGTAGTTTCTCTCGACCATGGCCAGCGGATCGACGTTAAGCCCCGCCTGGATCATGGCATTGTCGTGGATCTGCCGGGCTATTTCCGCAGCGAAATCCTCGTCTTTCACGGAGAGCTCGGCCAGTTTTCTGATCAGCGGATTCTGCGGATTGATTTCGAGTTTCTTCTTGCTCTCACCCATCCCGGGAAAGCCCTTTTCCTTCCGGCCGGCGGCCAGGACCCGCTCCATGGTGGAGGTCATGAAGGCGTCGGGATTGACGATCATGGCCGGGGCGTCGACCAGGCGCTTCGACACCACGACTTCCGAGATATGCTGCTCCAGGACCTTCTTCATCCATTCGGTCAGCTTGGCAAGAGTATCATGGTCGAGCTTCCTGCCATCCTCGCCTGGCGCAGTCTCCTCCTTCAACTCTTTTTCGTCTCCCGCGATGGCGAGATCGGCCCGGTCGGCGGAAACGAGCTTTTTGCCTTCGAATTCGGCGAGATGGCTGAGGACGAAGTCGTCGATCGGCTCCATGGTATAGATGATCTCGATATCCTTCTTGCGGAACATCTCGATATACGGCCCGGCCTCGATGGCGACCCGGCTGGGACCGTTGATATAGTAGATTTCCTGCTGCTCGGGACCCATCCTGAGGAGATAATCGGCCAGCGAAATCGGCTTGCCTTCCTCCGATTTGGAAGACTCGAAGCGCAGCAGTTTGCCCAGCTCCTTCTGGAATTCATAGTCGGAGGTAATTCCCTCCTTAATATAGATGCCGAAAGCTGTCCAGAACTTCAGATATTTTTCGGGATCGTTCTTGGCCTCTTCGTCCAGAGATTTGAGGAAACGCTTGGTGATGACCTTGCGGATCTTCGACACCAGGGCGTTGTCCTGCAAGGCCTGGCGGGAGATGTTGAGCGGCAGGTCCTCGCTGTCCACCACGCCCTTTAAAAACCGCAGCCAGTCGGGCAGAATGTTCTTGGAATGCTGATCGATGAGGATCCGCTGGCAGTAGAGGTTGACGCCGGGATCGGTCTTGCCGAAACCGAAGACCTCGAAGTTTTCGGTCGGCACGAAGAGCAGGGCATTGATGGCGAGCGGCGCATCGGCGGAAAAGTGCAGCCGGTACAGGGGATCGCTCACCGCATTGCCGACGAACTTGTAAAACTCCACGTACTCTTCATCCTTGATCTCGTTCTTGTTCCTGGTCCACAGAGCCTGCACGGTGTTGATGGTCTCGCCGTCCAGCTTGATAGGAAAGGAGACGAAAGCCGAGTACTGCTTGATGATCGCACTGATTTTCCACTTCTCTACATATTCCTTGGCGTCGTCCTTCAACTCGACTATGACCTTGGTGCCGCGGCGCAGGCCGGGCATCTCGCTGATGGTGAAGGAGCCCGTACCGTCCGAGACCCACTCATGCCCTTCGCTTTTATCCCACGAGCGGCTCTGCACCCTGACCGTCTTGCCGGCCATAAAGGCTGCATAGAAACCGACACCGAACTGACCGATAAGGCTGACATCCTTTTTCGCTGCCTCGACCAGTTCAGCCATGAAGGTGTTCGATCCGGAATGGGCGATGGTCCCCAGATTGTGTTCCAGCTCAGTGCGGGTCATGCCGATGCCGGTATCGGTGATGGTCAGGGTGTTGTTCTTTTCGTCGAGATCGATGGTGATTTCCAGCGGCAGGTGGCCGTCGAAGATATCGGTCTGGGTGATGCTTTCGTGGCGGAACTTCTCCAGGGCATCGGCCGCATTGGAGATCAATTCCCGGATAAAGACGTCTCGTTCGGTATAGAGGGAATTGATCACTATATCGAGGAGTTTTTTGGTTTCTGCCTTGAATTCATAGGTTGCGGTCTGGCCTGTCATGATTCACCTCTTGCAAATGTAACGGGTCGGGAAAGGGCCCCGGGACTTCCGGAGGCTCCTTACCATTGATTTTTTTCCTAAAGTCGGCCAAAATGGTAAGCATCGATCACCTGCTGTCAAGACTTCCCCGGCAGTCGCAACCGCCTCCTTGAACAAGAAAACGACATGAAAATAATAGTCTTCGGCGACATCCATATGGCAACCGGCGAGGCCCGGCGTATTCCGGGAATAGCTGAAGCCGACCTGGTGATCCTGAACGGCGACCTGACCAACCGCGGCGGGATCAGGGAAGCGAAGATCGTCCTGGACGACATCCTCGGCCTGAACCCGAAGGTGCTCGCCCAGTTCGGCAACATGGACCGCCCGGAAGTGAACGACTACCTGGAGAACCTGGGGCTCAACCTTCACGGCCAGGCGCGCCTGATGGGCGGCGAGATCTGCCTGGTCGGTGTCGGCGGCTCGAATCCCACCCCGTTTCGTACCCCGTCGGAATTCTCCGAGCAGGAGCTGCTGCGCCTCGCCGAACAGGCGATGAGCCAGGGATTGGAGTATAAGAAGCTTGCCGAACCCCTGCATAGAAGAAGTATCCCGCTGATCCTGATCTGCCATGCGCCGCCTTTGAACACTACCGTCGACACCCTCCGCAGCGGCAGGCATGTCGGCTCTTCGGCGTTTCGTACCGTTATCGAAAAATATCGACCGGATCTCTGCATCACCGGCCATATCCACGAGGCAAAAGCCAGGGACACCCTGGCCGGCACTCCGATTGTCAACCCCGGTGCACTGCGAGGCGGCTGGGTAACCATCCATATCAACCATTCCCAACTGGAAATCGACCTGCAATGAACGATCATTATCAGACCATTATCATCGGCGGCGGGCTCTCCGGACTCACCGTCGCTCATAAGTTGCGGCTGCAGAAACCCCATCACCGCTTTGTGGTTATCGAAAAAAGCGGCCGGACCGGCGGTGTTATCGCCACCCACCGCAACCAGGGCTATACCGCCGAAATCGGCCCGCACGGTTTTCTCGACAACTGCCCGGAAAGCAGGCAGATTTTAGCCGAGACGGGTCTTGACCGGGAATCTCTGCAGGCGCCGCTGATCGATTTTGTCCGGTACGTCTATTTGCACGGCCGGCTGAACCTCATCCCCCAGACCCCGAAAAAGATCCTGATGGCGCCGCTCATCCCCTGGCAGGCCAAGCTGCGGGTGCTGGCCGAACTCTGGCAGCCGGTGCTGGGCGGCGAGCCGACGGTGGCCAAATGGGTTGCTCACCGCTTCGGCAAGGCGCTTTTACCCTATGTGGACGCCGTCTATACCGGCACCTATGCCGGCGATTACGACCGCCTGACCATCGACAGCGTCATGCCGGGATTACGAGCCCTGGAAAAGGAACACGGCTCGGTGCTGAGGGGAGCACTGCAGCGGCTGCGGGCAAAAAGACAGGAAAAGTCGGTAAAAACGCCGTTCAGGATGCCGGCCATGACCAGCTTTCCTGAAGGGATGGCCCGTCTGCCGGCAAGACTTGCGGAAAACCTGGCCCCCGGCCGGGACCTTTTGCTCGATACCGCCGTGACTGCGGTGCACTCCGCGGGCAGCGGCTGGCAGGTGGAGACCGACAAGGGTATGCTGCAGGCAAGTCAAGTGGTGGTCGCCCTGCCCATCAATGCGGCCTTACGGCTGCTTGCCGCACTCGATCCGGCCATGCCGGAAAAGTCCGTACCTGAGGCTCAACTTGCCACCGTCGTCCTGGGCTTTGCCGACACAGTCAAGCTGCCGCCGGGCTTTGGCTTTCTTACCCCTGAATGCGAACAGCGTTTTGCCCTCGGCGCCCTCTTTTCCTCGAATATGTTTCCCGGCCGGGCGCCGGCAGGCCATATCGTTTTTGAAACCCTCGTCGGCGGCAGAAGACATCCGGAACGAGTCGAGCTGGATGACAGAACGCTGACCCGCAAGGCCTTTGAAGATGTCCGGCAGATTCTCGGCATCGCCATGGAGCCGGCCTACAGCACGGTTTTGCGACCCTGGGGCGGCATTCCCCAGCTCGAACGCAACTATCCGGGCCTTCTTGCCTGGCGCAGGAGATTTCTTGCCGCCCACCCCCATCTCCATATCTGCGGCTTCGGCTGGGAAGGCATCGGTATGAACGACATGATGAAACAGGCGACCCGGGTCGCCGAAGAACTTCTTGCCCCGGGCCGGCGAGAAGAAGTCGCCGAAATCAAAGGGGTCTATTTTTAACACCCCCCACAAGGTGGACTCTTTTCAGTACCCCCTTGAGGGGTATAAGTACCTTCACGAAATTCTTTCTTAAAGAAACAAGAATGAATTCCTAAGGTGCTAAAAAAACCGCGCCTGGCTGATCGTGACTGCCAGGCGCGGTCTCCCGGGGGGGAACTTGCGGGATATCTTCAGAGCTGTTTGACCTTGTTGCTCAGGATCTCCAGCTGGGCGCTGACGGAATTGTCCCGCAGCAGCTGGTTGTTGACCACCTTGATCGAATGCAGGACGGTCGAGTGATCGCGGTTGAAGGTTCGGCCGATATCGGCCAACGACTCTTCGGTATACTTGCGGGCCAGATACATGGCGATCTGCCGTGGAAAGGTGATGGCTTTTTTCCGAGAGCGGGACTGAAGGTCCTGAATGCTTACATTGAACTGGCCACTCACCAGTTCACAGATTGCGGCGGCGGACAACACCTGACTTACGCCGACGATCGAGGCCACAACCTCCCGGACCAGATCGAGATCGACATGGCCGCCGGTCAGTCGCGCCTTGGCCCGCACAGCAATGAGAGCCGATTCGATCTTGCGGATGTCGCCACGAATATGGTTGGCCAGGTAGTCGATCTGATCCTCGCCCAGCATCAACTGCTGCAGATGCGCCTTCTTCTCGACGATACGGACCCTGGTGGCAATGTCCGGGGCCTTGATCGAAGTCACCAGGCCGGAGGACATCCGCGACAGGAACTCGTTATCGATGCCCACCAGATCCCGGGGCGCCCGGTTGGCGGTGAGAATTACCCGCTTGCCCGATTTGATCAGCAAGTCGAGAATTTCATTCAACTCTTCCTGGGTCTTTTTCTTGCCGGTCAGGGCATGGACATCCTCCACCAGCAGGATATCGCAGTTATCATGGTATTTGCGCTTGAAGGCATCCATGGAGTTGGTCTGAATCCCGCGCACCATCTCCGCCGAAAATTGTTTCGCCGTGAGATAATGAAGTCTCGTCATCGGCGATTCGGCAAAAACCTGATGAGCCACCGCGTGGGTCAGATGGCTTTTGCCGAGACCGGTATCGCTGTTGATATAGAGACAGGGACCGACCATCCCATCTTTCGCGACGATCGACCTGCAGGCCGACTCGGCCAGGATGTTGCTCTCGCCCACCATGAATTCATCGAAGGTGTACCGGGGATGCAACGCCTTGAATTTAGAATTATTTTCCGGAATAAAGGGCAGCCGCATCGGGGTCCCGGCGGAAGATTTCGCTGCCGTCCCGACCACCACGGCCGGACGGCCCTCCTCGCAAAGCGCCACTTTCGCCGCAACCAAGCCGTTTTCCTGCATCTTTTCTTCGATCACACCGAGAAAATTCTGCTTGATGTAGGCGCTGAAATATCTATCCGGGGTCGAGAGAGAGAGACGTTCCCCCTGAAGCTGAACAAACTTGATTGGCTCTATCCACAAGTTGTAGATATTCTCCGCCAGCGTTTCTTTTAAACTCTCTTTCACTTTCTCCCAGACCATATAGAACCCCTTCCCCCTTGGTAAAAACAGATATGACCCGAATAAAAGCGATTCGGCTTAGGACAAACAAGCATCAGAACCCGATGGATAGTTAAAAACGGCTGCTTATCAGCCTTGTCTCGCAGTACTTCAGAATATTGTCATGCAGACCCGCACGACGGGTGTTTTTCTGGGGCCAGAATTAACTCCACTTTTCTCTGGCAGTCAAAGACGATTTACCGATGTTTTCTTATAAGGTTGGCGTGTTAGATACCCTCCTCTGGATCCCCCGAAATGGTTGAATCTGTGATTTTCATCAACGGGGAAGCCCGGTTTTCGAGGCATCTGGCGCTATCCATCTTTTCTCGCGACATCTGGCACCCTTAGCCTCTTATCCACAAAGTTATCAACAATTTCATAAAAAAATTGATCTTAACCAATCTCTGTTTTGCTGGTTTTTCCTGTATTTTTCTCCATATTATTTGAATATCTCGATTGTATGTACGTCATTTCGCGGGCTTCAGACGATCTAAGAAAAAAGTTAATTTTTTTCCATGATAAAGGCTGGTTTCAGCGGCCGCCTCCGGTCATACTCGCCCGCGCCAAGGTTATCACCCTCACCTCCCTGGCCCCGTGATTCTTCAGAACCCTGCTGCATGCCTCGACGGTGGTTCCCGTGGTGAAGACATCGTCGACCAGGCAGACGATCGACCGGTCGGGCTGGAAAGAACGGTTCAACCGGAAGGCATTCTTCAGGTTTTTCCGCCGGTCGATGCCGCGCAGCTCGGTCTGCGCCACCGTATTTCTAACCCGGATCAGGCCATCGGGGAGGATCGTCCGTTCCCGTCCCGCAAAAAACAGCCGGGCAAGGACCGCAGCCTGATTAAGCCCTCGCCCCCGCAGCCGCAAGCGGTGCAGGGGAACCGGAACAATAACGTGACAGTCGGCAAAAAGAGACAGATCAGCCCTCAGGGCGAGGTCTGCGAGGGCACCGGCTACAGAAGTGTCGCCGCCAAATTTCAGCTTATGAACCAGTTGCCGCACGGCCGTCTCGTATCTGACGAGAGACCGGGCGAGATCGTACGACGGAGGTGTGGTAAGGCAGGCGCCGCAGAGGTGCCCGTGGCCGCCCGGCCGGTCGAGTTGCTCCATGCCGCAGATGGGGCAGAGAGGCTCGCGCAGGAAGCGGATGTTGCTCGTGCAGTCCGGACAGAGTTTTGCCGGACTGCCAACCGCAAGCCTTACGCCGCAGGAACCGCATACCGGCGGAAAAAGCAGGTCCATGCATCCCATTTTCATCTTGGCAAGGACTTTCATTGTCTGCCCCCTGCCCGTTCTTGAATATGTACCATACCCCCTCTCCTTAATTCTTCCGCCTTACCGGGGATAACCGGGCCCGGCGGGAAAAATATGTCCACGCTACTCTAGCACAGGTTTCCCACATTTTTCTTGCTCCACCACATGCAAGCTTTGCAAATCATTTGAAACATGGCATAATACCCGCGATTTTCGGTCAGTCTCGGCAACAGGCCTACCGAGAACCGTCCGGCAATACATAACAATGGAATCACACGCTCCTTTTCAGTTTCGCTGCCTGCGGCCGCTTGCGACCGCAGGTGAAAGAATTACAGGAAGGTATCTATGACTGTATCCAGGAAGATAGTCAATTGCGTTTCGGGAAGAGTTTGCCTTTTCAACCGTCTTGCCCTGCTGGTCTTGCTCACCGTTGTGTATGCCCTGCCTGCCTGGGCGGCGAGTGACAAGATCAGTTTCCTGCCCCTCAACGTGCACAGTCCGTTTGATGCCGAACAAATACAATCGCGCACCGACAGTGAACTGCGGTCGGTGCTGGCGACAGCCGACCTGCCGCTTCTCCCCCGCAACGAGGCGGAAAAGCTCGTCGATTACAAGGCAGCCTGGCCGCCGCCGGCCACGGTACTACAGAATGTTGCCGACAAAATCAAGGTTGACAATCTCGCCGTGGGCAACCTCACGGTAATCGGCAACAAGATCAGCATCGACGTCAAACTCTTTGACCTCCTTGCCCCGGGCAAACCGACCTTTTACTTCCAGACCGCCGACTCGATTGAAGGCGTACGGAATGCTTTCGTCAAGATCGCCGCCGAAATCAGAAACTATCTCGACAAGGATATCCGCATTGGCGCCATCGCCCCCGAAGGAAATGAGCGCATCGACTCCGGCGCGATCCTGCGCAAGATCAAGACCAAACCCGGAGATGCCTACAGTCCGGCGACCCTTCGCGACGATCTGAAAGAGATTTATAAAATGGGGTATTTCGACAATGTCCAGATCGACATGGAGGATACGCCAGCCGGCAAGAAGGTGGTGTTCCGGGTGACCGAGAAACCGCTCATCAACACCGTAACGTTCGAAGGAATCGACGAACTGAAGGAAGAGGATGTCAAGGCCGCGGCCAACATCAAGGAACAATTCATTCTCAATCCGGTCAAGATAAGCGAGGCGGAAGAGGCGATCCGGCAACTCTATAAAACCAAGGGCTTTTACAATAGCAAGGTTACCTCCTCCATCAGCTACCCGAGCGATAAGGGCGCGGGCGTCGTCTTCAAGATAGAGGAAGGCGAAAAGATTTACATCAAAGAGATAACCGTAGAAGGCAACGTAACCTTCGATGACGACGAACTCCTTGACGAAATCGAGACCGGCGAGAAGTGGTTCATGTCCTGGCTCACCGACGCCGGGCTTCTCGATATGAATAAGATCCAGCAGGATGCCCAGCGCATTGTCGCCTTTTACAACAATCACGGCTTCCTCGAAGCAAAGATCGGCGAACCGCAGATCCGGCAGGAAAAAGAGTGGCTGTTCGTCAAATTCGTGGTCGAGGAAGGACCGCGCTACCGTGTCGGCACGGTGGATTTCACCGGCGATCTGCTCGGCGACAAGGAGAAACTGCTGTCGCTTGTCGAGATCCGAAACAAGGAGTATGTGAGCAGACAGCAGATCAGGGACGATATCCTCAAGCTTACCGATCATTATGCCGAATCCGGCTATGCCTTCGCCAGCATCCGGCCGCAAACCGAAAAAGCCCCCTCGGGCGACCGGATGGATATCACCTTCAAGATCAGCAAAGGCAATCTGGTCTATATCGACCGGATCACCATCAAGGGCAATACCCGGACGAGAGACAACGTCATCCGCCGCGAGCTCCGCATCGCCGAGGGCGGCGTCTTCGATTCCAAGGCCCTGCGTGAGAGCACCCAGGCCCTGCAGCGCTTGATGTATTTCGAGGAGGTGAATATCACCCCCGAGCCGTCGCTTGACCCCGACCGGATGAATGTAGTGATCGACGTCAAGGAAAAGAGCACGGGAACCTTCAGTGTAGGCGCGGGGTACAGCTCAGCCGACAACCTGATCGTCATGGGCCAGGTCTCCGAAAACAACTTTCTAGGCCGGGGCGACACCCTTTCGTTGAGCGGCAACCTCAGCGGCAAAAGTTCCCGATACAACCTCGGTTACACCAATCCGCATCTGAACGATTCGGCGCTCTCCTGGGGGCTCGATCTGTTCGATACGGAACGGGAATATGACGACTATACTAAGGATTCCATCGGCGGCGGCATCCGCGCCGGCTATCCTATCTTCGAGAAGTGGCAGCTGTTTGGCAATTACAGCTATACCGACACGGATCTCACCGACGTTACCGAAGATGCCTCCTTTATCATCAGGAATTCCGTCGATCTCCACGTTACCAGTGCGGTCAAGCTCTCGCTGGTCCGGGATACCCGTAACAAGCGGTACGGTGCCTCGGAAGGTTCGCGGAACTCGGTCAGTGTCAAATACGGCGGCGGACCGTTCGGGGGCGATGCGGAATTCACCAAGGTCGAAGGATCGACCGGCTGGTACTTCCCGATGCCTCTGCGGACTATATTCCATTTCAGTCTGAATGCAGGTCAGGTTTTCGAAAACGAAACGGACAAGCTGCCGGTTTACGAACGCTTCTACCTGGGTGGTCTCAACTCGATCCGCGGCTTCAAGTATGCCAAGGTGAGCCCCATCGATCCCTTGTCCGGGGATCGCATCGGCGGCGACAAGATGTGGTACGGCAACACCGAAGTGGTCTTTCCGCTGCTTGAAACCCAGGGTCTGATGGGCGTGCTCTTCTTTGATACCGGTCAGGTACTGAACGATGACGAGGACTGGGCGGACGCCAGCGACTCGATCAAGAAGGCGACGGGCGTGGAGGTTCGCTGGCTCTCGCCCATGGGCCCCTTACGTCTGGTCTGGGGCTACAACCTCGAACCCATAAACGGTGAAGACGATTCCGTCTGGGACTTCAGCGTCGGCGGCGTTTTCTGATCCTTCCCAAAAAAGAGCAAGATAGTTATACTGCCGGTTATGCCGTAAGGCTAACCGGCACTTTTGTTGACGATGCACGAAACACTCCTCAATCTCCTGACGAAGGAACAAACTCTCTCCGTGGCCGGACTGCGCGGGGCGAGTCCCGCCTGGCTTGCGGCAAAAGTGGCGGACCACCGCACCTGTTGCTGTATCGTGCCGGATGAGCATCTCATTTCGGTCTTCGAACAGGACATCGGTCTTTTCACCGAAAAACAGATTCTGCCGTACCCGGGCCATGAAATTCCGCCCTATACCCCGCTCTCTCCGGACCAGCGGATCGCAGCTGCCCGCCTCTCCACTCTCTACAGTCTGAAAACCGGCAGCGGCGGCATCATGATCACCTCGATCGAGGCGCTGCTGCGACGGGTCATGCCGGCCGGTCTCCTGACCCGAGTTGCCGAATATCTGATGGCGGGCGAGGATTGCGATCGGGACGACCTGGTGCAGCGATTGGTCTACCTCGGCTATGAAAAGTCGGCCCTGGTGCAGTCGGTGGGGGATTTTTCGGTGCGCGGCGGCATTGTCGATATCTATCCGCCGCCCTTTACCCTCGATTCCGGACTTACCCACGAGGGTCCGATCCGCCTCGATTTTTTCGGCGACACCATCGAATCGTTGCGCCCCTTCGATCCGTTCACCCAGCGTTCGTCCGGGGAACTCGGCGAAGCCACGCTCCTGCCGGTAACGGACGTCCTCCTCGACCCCGCGCCTGACCGTTTAAAGAAGATCATCGGACTGATCCACGAGGTAAGCGAACAAAACGGCTGGAACAGCGAGGAAACCGCCCGCATGGCGGAACGGGTAGGAAGCGGCCTGCGCTTTGAGGGGATGGAGTTTTTCCTGCCTCTCTTCTACCCGGACCATGAACAGCCGACCTCGTCCGTCCTTGAGTTTCTGCCAAAGGACGCGGTATTGCTGCTCGTCGATCCGGAAGGCATCCGGCAGAGCATGAATCTCACGCTCGAGCGCATCTGCAAAAACTACGAGACCGCCCGGGAGATGGCCAACCCCGCCCTGCCGCCCGCCGAGCTCTTTCTGCTGGAGGATGAGGTCACCAGGCAGTTGGCCGGCTTTTCGCAGCTGAACGTCACCGATTTTACCCGTCCGGATGAAGAGACGATTACCATATCCACCGGCAATCATCAGCTGCTGAAACAGGAAATCTCCCTCAATCGCGCCAAGCTCGGCATTCTCGCTCCGCTCTCCGCCCAGATTTACACCTGGCAGAAAAGCGGCGAACGGGTGGTGGTCTGCTGCCGTTCGTCGCGACATACCAAGAATCTTGCCGAACTTCTCGGCAAACACGGCCATCAGGTGGAAATTCTGCCGGCACCTCTTGCGCTCGAACATCTGCCCGCTCGCGAAGGGGACCAGCCGCTTTTTCTCTGCGATCACCCGCTGTCGGAAGGATTTTCCCTGCCGGGCCTGCGCCTCCACCTCCTCTCCGAGAGCGAACTGTTCGGAGAGATGCGGCTCGGCGGCAAGAAAAAGGGCAAACCAAAAGAGGATCCGCTGCTCTTTACCGAGCTGCATTACGGCGATGTCGTCGTCCATCGCGACCATGGCTTAGGCGTCTATCGCGGCCTCGACACCGTAACCTTCCAAGGGGTGATCAACGATTTCGTCTGCCTCGAATATAAGGACGGCGACAAGCTCTATCTTCCCGTCGACCGGTTGAACCTGCTCACTCGGTACCAGGGTCTCTCCGACCGCGACCCCAAGATCGACAAGCTCGGCACCCAGAACTGGAAGACCACCAAAACCAAGGTGAAGGAAGAGGTCTGGAAGGTCGCCCAGGAACTGCTCGACATCTATGCCAAGCGCGAACTGCGGGAAGGCCGCCAGTTCTCACCGGCCGGGCAGCTCTTTCACGAACTGGAGGAATCCTTCCCCTTCGACGAGACCCCCGGCCAGGATCAATCGATCAGCGATGTAATAGGCGATCTTACCAGCGAACGGCCGATGGACCGGCTGGTCTGCGGCGATGTCGGCTACGGCAAGACCGAGGTGGCGGTCCGCGCCGCCTTCAAGGTGGTCGAGGATGGCTATCAGGTAGCCATCCTGGTACCCACCACCGTGCTTGCCGAACAGCATGCCAAGACCTTTGCCGAACGGCTGCAGGGTTTTCCGGTCACCATCGCCTGTCTCAACCGGTTTCGCAGCCAGGCGGAACAGAAGAAGATCCTGAAAGATCTGGCCAAAGGCCAGATCGACGTCATCATCGGCACCCACCGGCTCTTGTCCAAGGACGTGGTCTTCAAGGAGCTCGGGCTGGTGGTCATCGACGAAGAGCACCGGTTCGGCGTCGCCCATAAGGAAAAGCTGAAAAAGCTGCGGGCCGAGGTCGACATCCTGACGCTCACCGCCACCCCGATCCCCAGGACCCTGCAGATGTCGCTGCTGTCGATCCGCGACCTGTCGGTCATCTCCACCCCGCCGATCCACCGCCAGCCGGTCAAGACCTTCGTTGCCCGCTTCGACGAGCTGGTCATCAAAGAGGCGGTCAGCAAGGAACTGCGGCGCGGCGGCCAGGTTTTTTTCGTCCACAACCGGGTGAGATCCATCCAGCGGATGGCCTCTCTCGTGCAGCAATTGGTGCCGGAAGCGCGCATCGCCGTGGCCCACGGCCAGATGGCCGGCAAGGAGCTGGAAGAGATCATGGTCTCCTTTGTCACCAAGAAAATCAACGTCTTGGTCAGCACTACCATTATCGAGTCGGGACTTGACATCCCATCGGCCAATACCATCATCATCAACAGGGCCGACATGCTTGGCCTGGCTGAGATTTATCAGCTGCGGGGCCGGGTCGGGCGGTCGAGCATCCAGTCGTTCGCCTACCTGTTAGTGCCGTCGCTCGACAGCCTGAGCAAAGATTCCAAGGAGCGGCTCCGGGCGCTTATGGACTGCAACGATCTCGGCGGCGGTTTCAAACTGGCCATGAGCGACCTGCAGATCCGCGGCGGCGGCAACCTGCTCGGGGTCAGCCAGAGCGGCAATATCGCCGCTATCGGCTACGATCTCTATCTCGACCTGCTGCAGAAGACGGTTGCCGACCTCAAGGCGCAGTCGATCAAGGACGACAGACCCATCCGCGAGGACCTCGATCCGGAAGTGAACCTCCAGCTCTCTGCCTATATCCCGGAAAGCTATATCCCGGATGTCAGCCAGCGCTACATCACCTATCGTCGCATGGCGGCGTTGACCACCTCTTCGCCTGAGATGCAGACCGACCTGGAGGAGGAACTTATCGACCGCTACGGGCCGCTGCCGATCGAGACCGTTACCCTCTTTCGGATCATCGCCCTGAAGAAAGAACTCGCCGGCTTACGCATCGGCAAGCTCGAACAGGGCCGCGACAGCCTGGTACTGACTTTCCTGAACGACACGCCCCTTGCGCCGGAGATGTTGCTTTCTTACCTTGAAAGAGCCGGGACCAAAAAACACGCTGCCGTCCCCAAGCTTACTCCGGACGGGCGGCTTATCATTTTCGGCCGGCTGACTTCGACCGAACACGTTTTCGAAACCATTGCAAAGATCCTTCATGAACTGGGCAAACTTGTCTCCGCTGCCTGCTGAACCACAGGAGGCCCCGATTCCGCCGAATTTCACCTGGCAGGAGGTCGATACGATCTTCCTCGACATGGACGGCACCCTCCTCGACAAGTACTACGATGACTTCTTCTGGGAGCAGTATGTCCCCGAGGTCTACGCCTTCCGCAATAGTCTTCTGCCGGACCAGGCCCGGGAGCAGCTGCTGGCGGTGTACCGCAGCGTCGAAAACACCCTGCAATGGACCGATCTCGACTACTGGTCCGAGCGACTGGACCTGGATATTACGGCGCTGAAGAGAGAAGTGAGTCATTTGGTCGACGTCCATCCCCACGTTGTCGATTTCTTCCGCCACATGCAGGAAAAGGATAAAAAACTCTATCTCGTCACCAACGCCCATCCCAAAACCCTGCAGGTGAAAATGGAGAAAGTGAGAATCGAGCATTGGTTCGAGCAACTGATCTGCTCCCAGGAAGTTGGAGCGGCCAAGGAGCAGCCCGAGTTTTGGCAGAGACTGCAGCATCTGCTGCCGTACGACCGGACGAGGACTCTTTTCGCCGACGATACCGAAAAAGTCCTTCACTCGGCGGCCGCCTACGGCATCAAACATCTGATCCATGTGGCAAAACCCAGCTCCCGGCTTCTTCCCCGTCATTCATTCCACTTCCCGTCGATCCTCAACTTTCGGGAATTGATGTTTTAGGTGACCCCAGGCAGTTCGAGCCCTGGACCGCCTTGGTCTTCCGCCGATCGGATATGAGAATATTGTTGCAAAGTTGCTCCAGGATGACTACCAATAGTTGTGTATCATCACCCACCTGGAGTTTATGAAATCACCATTATTAGGAGTAACTGGAAATGAAAAAATTATCGCTGTTTTTGCTTCCGGTCATTATTGCCTTCACCCTCTCGTCCTGTGGCCCCCAATATAGCAAGGGGACTCAGGGTGCCGGAATCGGCGCGGCCGGCGGGGCCATCGCCGGTCAGGCCATCGGCCGCAGCACGGAAGCAACCTTGATCGGTGCCGCAGTGGGCACCCTGCTCGGCTACATTGTCGGCAACGAAATGGACAAATACGACCGGCAGCAGCTGAATCAGACGTATGAGTACGCACCCTCCGGCCAACCGACCTCATGGCACAATCCTGATAACGGCAACAGCTATCAGGTCGTTCCGCAGCCGGCCTATACCCAGCCCAGCCAGCCGGACAGGCCCTGCCGGAAAGCGGAAATCCTTGCCACCATCGACGGCCGGACCGAAAAAACCTACACCACCGCCTGCCGCAACAGTGTCGGGCAGTGGGTCCTGCAGAATTGATCTGCCGCACCTTGAACGACCGCCTCCTTCACTGCCGGTGAAGGAGGCATAGTCGCCTATTTTTCTTACTCTTTTCTTTTTCCTCTCACATGGCACCATCGCCCAAAGGCCAGTCGCGTCTGGCGCAATTCGCCTTAATCCTGGCCATGGTCCTCTGGGCAAGTTCTTTTATTGCCCTGAAATTTGCCTTTCGCACCTATGACCCCCTGGTGGTGATCTTCGGGCGCATGTTCATCGCCAGCATCTGTTTTCTCATGATCGGCAGGCGCCTGGCCCAGACACTCCACTACCGCAAGGGGGACTACAAACTCATCCTGTTCATGGCCCTGTGCGAGCCCTGCCTCTACTTCCTGTTCGAGGCCAAAGCGGTGGAAAACACCACCGCCTCCCAGGCGGGGCTGATCACCGCCATGCTGCCGATTCTGGTCATGATCGCCGCCGGCCTTATTCTCAAGGAACGAATCACCGGCCGCTCCATCGCCGGCTCGATCATCGCGGTGTCGGGTGTCTGCTGGCTGACCTTGTTGAGCAGTCCGACCGCCGATGCTCCCAACCCGCTGCTCGGCAACTTTCTCGAATTCCTGGCGATGGTCTGCGCCACCGGCTATACCATCGCCCTCAAATCGCTCACCGAACGCTACGCCCCCTTCTTCCTTACAGCCATACAGGCCTTTGCCGGCTGTCTGTTCTACTTTCCGTTGTTGTTTCTTCCGGGGACCAAACTCCCCACCGAATTTCACCTGGGCCCTGCTCTGGCAATTGTCTACCTCGGGGCGATCATCACCCTGGGTGCCTACGGCCTGTACAATTATGGCCTGAAACATGCGCCCGCCAATAAAGCCGCTTCGTATGTCAACCTCATCCCGGTTTTCTCGGTGATCATGGGCTGGCTGCTTCTCGGCGAGACCTTTACCGCCGGACAGACTGGTGCCGCAGTCGTGGTCATGGCTGGGGTCTATCTGAGCCAGAGATAGCTCACCGAAGTTGCCCTAGTTCCAGGCAATCCATCCCCAATGCCACAGACGTCCGAGGCCCTCGCTCCACCCACCTTTCCGTTAAAAAAAGATTGACAAAATTCGTCCGAAAGTTAATGATCATGAATCGATTGAGCGCTTGCTCGGATATTTTGCATGTAATTTTTCCTGAATAAGTAATCGAATTCCTGCGACAATAATCCGACTGAGCGCTCGGACGAAAAGGCCCGCTTGCTATGATCTGAGTACCTGTTTCGGCATATAGGGTCTGTAATGTTTTCATTACAGACAGTCTTTATACAAACGAAGTTCTTAGTCATCTTTCGCAAAAGGAGGAGCGTATGGCCGCAGCAGCAGAACTCAAGCCCCGGTGGGGACAACCCCTCACCGGAATCATCTCTTTTATTGCTTTCACCGGCATTGCCTGGATACTCTGGTTTTTCCTGAGTGATCCGCGGGGACCGCTGCACACCTTCCCCTATCCCTTCGTGCTCTATCTGGCCATGATGATCCTGGTCGGCCTGTGGCAGCATATGTTTCTCGGCGACTGGCCTTTCGAGGATCTGCCCCAGCCGACGCGCGGCATCGTCGAGACCTTCGTCAACCTGGTCCTCGTCTGGTTTGTCATCCATGTGGTCTTTTACAGGGTTCTCGGAATAGGCTTCAACTTCCTCAGCGAGAGCAACCTCGAAGCTCTGGCCTCAGGCGGCTCCTACGTCGCCCAGTTCAAGGACGCGGCCGGCACCATGGTCGCCGCCGGCAAGGAACTTTCCCTGGAAAAACTCGTAGCCGGTACCGCCCGCTACGGCGAAAGGGCGGTGGTCTGCTTTGTCCTCATCGGCTTTTTCAGTTATCCGTTCATCACCATCCTGTTCGGCAAATGGCCGGTCCGTCCCAGCGACCTGAAACAACCCATGGCCGGCCTGGCCGAATTCGGCTGGTCTTCGCTGTGGACCATGTTTTTCTACGTCGCCCTTATCGTGCCCTTCTGGGGGATGCTCTACGGCAAGGTCTTCGGGACCTCCTACGGCATGAATTTCCCATGGTGGACGGCAATCGCCGGCACCTCGCATGTCCACTGGGTATTCGGCTGGTGGGAATGGATGATCGTCGTCCTGTTCATGACCCCAAACGTCTGGCGGATGAAGCCCTGGTCGTCGATCAAGCTCGCCCAGCCCTTGAAGGGGTTGGTATCCTTTTTCGCCATCGTGGTGATCGGTTACCTGATAGCTATGGCCTGTGTGAAATTTGCCCCCGTCTGGCTGCCTGACATGACCGAGGCGCTGAAGGCCAACAACAACGACAGCATGACGCGCTTCCTGTGGTATCATGCCGCGGAAATCGCCGGCTTCACCCTCATCCCCTTCCTGGTCTGGCATCATTATTTCGACGATATGGTACCGATGCAGGACATAGATTCGTGGGGCGCTTTCTGGTTCCGAACCGTCGGTGTCGGCGTCTTCTGCGTGCTGAACTATATCTTCTTCTACTACATCAACTTCGGTCACTGGGGGCTTGGCAACCACCATATGGCACATGGCGTGGCGGACAGGGTCCTGCACGGCGAATCGCTGATCTGGAACTTCTGGTGGATCATTCCCCTGCTCTGGAACGAATGGTTCTTCCACAAGTGGCCGTTCTACACCCACGAACATTAAGTTCCTGCTGAAAGGTAGATAAAACAAAAAAGGCCGGGATCTCACGACGAGATCCCGGCCTTTTTGTTTTGAAAGAGTCGCCAGTTCTGTTGGGGTGGCTGCCTTTGCCGTTACAGCCGGGGGTCGGCAGTCACGGCAGGAGCAGCCGCCCCCGATGATGCCCCCGCCATCAGCGTTGCCGGCCGTCGGACGATCCCGGAGCCCAGGCTCATGATGTTGTTATAGCTGGCCGTTATTTTTTGAGATGTCCAGGTCTCGCGATTTTTACAGACCACCTGTTTGCAGATACGCTCCTCGGTAAGAACATCGAGGATAAAATCCATGAACTCGTAGTGATAGTCCGGCCAGGCCAGGCGTTTGTGCTGCGGGCCGTCGTAGAACCAGATGTTCTGCTTGAATTCGCCATTTTCGGACAGGCTGTAACCGAAATTTTTGTATACCCGCGGACCGCCGTCCAGCGGCGGCAGGTGGTCACTGGTGATTACAATCAGGCTGTCTGGATCGATCTCCCGCAGCTTCTGCAGGTAGTCGGCAACGGCCTCGGCCCGATAGTAGAATTGCTGGATGGCAAGATAGGTCTGGGAATTCTTGCCGACCCCAACGACATCGACCTTCGGCGGAAAACGTTTCAGATCGGTATCGTGGGGCAGATGACCGTATACTCCCAGCACATAGTTGAGAAACGGCCGGCCGCCGGTCATGAGTTTTTTTACATAGGCGAGATTCTGGGTCAGCAGATCCCCGTCGAAAATGTAGTGCTCGGTATCGTCGTACTGCAGATAGGTCGGCCGGCTGCCGGCAAAGGCGGTCGGAAAATTGGTCTCCTGGAAACCGAGGCTGCGGTAGGCCTTCTCGGAATTAAAGAAGTCGGGCTTGTAGGATTGCGTGGCAACCGTCCGGTAGCCAACCTCGGCGAGTACGCTCGGCAGGCAGGGCGCCTTGGCCCCGTCGAGCATGTTGAATTCCGCCGAGGTATAGAGTTCGAGTGCCGGCACGCCGCAGAGGAGCTCGAATTCGGCCTGCGCCGTGCCGCCGCCGAACACCGGGGATGTAGCCACATGCATTTTCGCCCGCATCGCCTTGAACTCGGGCGGGGCCGTCGGGGTGCGAAATTTCAGGCCGGTGAAACGCTCCGGATCGAGAAAGGATTCAAGAACTAGAATATGAATATTGCGGGCATCCTGCAGGGTGGCTCGCAGGATCTCCGGATTCCGGTCGGGATCGTCGATCGGCGTCTGCATTGCGAGTTCCGCCATCGCCTTATGCTTGGTCGCGGCAAAGAGCAGCAGCGAGGTGGCTCTGCCCATGCATGCCGAAGTCCAGCGATCCGACCAGGGAACAACATTGAGTCCGCGGCTGCCGGCAATCTCCAGGAAGTGCTTCGGTGCGGTATAGGCGGCAATGGGTGGCGCTGCGGCAAGCAACAGGAGCAGCAGGGGCAGCGCCAGTTCCCGGGGACGGCGCCTCAGCGCGAGGAGAAAGGCCGCGATCCAGAGGAAAATTCCGGCCACCACGCCGATCCGAGCCCAAATGGGGGAAACTATAAGTCCCTCCGGGAGAAGGAGTAGATCGTCCAGCTTAAAGATGCTGTGCATGAACACATAATACAGATCCATGCCCAGGTAGAGAACGATGATCGGCATCGCCGCTATCACAGCCCGCCAGGTCTCCGGACGCATCAGATAGAAGAGTGCGGCGTAAACGAGCAGCAAAAAGGGCAATTCGTGGTGGAAAAAGTAAACCTGGACCTGATCGAGGCTTTCGTAAACGAGCAGCAAAAAAGGCAACTCGGGGTTGAACGAGAAGTATTCGTCGATGCCGCCAGCCAGTCCAAAGGACAGAGAGATAGCCAGCAGGATGAGGCTCAGAATTAAAAAGGGCAAAACTGCCCGCATCGCTCTGCGTAAAGAAAGGACAAAATCTCTCTTGTCGGGTAAATGGAGACGAAGGTATTCGGTTAACATGGGCGTGGCAACGGGACGGGGTGGACTCTGCTTGATGAAGGGGAGGTGAAAATGCCCTATGATAGCATGTTCGATTGCATTTTCGACAGCTTTTTCCGGGGCAACATGACTTGGTACCTCGGCAGTCCGGAACCGACCGAGTGGCACTAATTTACCTCATTTTATTACCTTCAGCTAGTCCTTTTGGCTAAGGCCTCCGTCGCCGGCTCCATCCCTCCTTGAGGAAGGGACAAGATCCTCAGCAACTCGCCATGAATCCCCGGAGCGGCCGCCAGCACCGAGTAGGGCGAACGAAGAAGATCGGGATCCCCTTGTACCGAGGTGACTGTCGCACCCGCCTCCCGGGCGATCAACGCCCCCGCCGCCAGGTCCCAGGGTTGCAGGGAGAGTTCCCAATATCCTTCGAAGCGCCCGGCCGCAACGTAGCAGAGATCGAGCGCCGCCGAGCCAAGCCTGCGCACCCCCTGGGCGAGCTTAGTAAATCTTACGAAGTGATCGAGGTTGTTGTCCTTTTTCCTCCTGACCTCATAAGGAAAGCCGGTTACCAGCAAGGCGCGGGACAGCTCCGTCTGCCGCCCTGCCGTAAGTGTCCGGCCGTTCAGCCGGGCGCCTTTCCCCAGTTCGGCGACAAACATCTCGTCCCGTAGCGGATCGAAGACCGCGGCAAGGGTCAGCCGGCCCAGGGCGGCATAGGCGATGGACACACAGAAAAACGGCACGCCATGGGCATAGTTGACGGTGCCGTCGAGTGGATCGATGTACCATTGATCCCTGCCGCCGTCCAGACCGCCGCCCTCTTCCGCCAGGATCTGATGCCCGGGGAACCTGCGGCGCAATTCGCCGACCAGGAACTCTTCCGAACGG
>Ga0154407_1074_pt1 | contig 39274 bp, 29 predicted proteins | sample RifGroB2_FD_115911 | JGI IMG/M metagenome (GOLD analysis project Ga0154407, IMG submission 115911) | Desulfobacterales bacterium GWB2_56_26
CGCCCGGCATCCTGCTCTTCCTGTTGCTCAACAGTGCCGTTGCCCGGTCCGTTCATTTCTTTGCCGGGATCCCGTATACGCCCGAAACCCTGTACCGGTCGGTGGTTTTTCAGGCGGCGCTCGCCGCCATGTGGGGTGTGGGAGCGCTGGCTATCACCGTCTGGGCGACCCGGCGGGGCAGCCGGCTGGTTTGGTTCATCGGCGCCGTCCTCCTGGCCATGGTCGTCGTCAAGCTCTTTCTGGTCGATCTGTCGAGTACCGGGACCATTGCCAGGATCGTTTCCTTCCTGGTAGTGGGCGTGCTCATGCTCATAATTGGCTATTTTTCTCCACTGCCCCCCAAAAGAAAGGAAGATGTGGTATGAAAACGCTGCTGGCTCTTTCGCTTGTCTTGCTGGCCTCGTCAGGAGTTTTTGCCGCCGAACCGACGACCGATGATTTTGCTGCCGGCTATTCCCTGCAGGTTGAAGGGGCCGGGCCGATGTACGTGCTGCCGTTGCCGTCCGAGGTCTATCGCACCGTGCGCCGGGCCGATTTTGGCGATATCCGGGTGTTCAATGGTGCAGGCGATATCGTGCCGCACAGCCTGCGGATGATCGAGGCCGATCCGCAAACCCTCAGTCGGAAGGAAGCCCTGCCGTTTTTTCCCATTAATGCCGGCAACACAGCGAACAAAAACGCGGATCTCGCCCTGCACGTAACCCGCAATGCTTCGGGGACCATTGTCGATATCGAATCGGCACCGCCGGCGAATGGTACAGCGCCCCGGGTGACCGGCTATCTTCTCGATCTGAGCGGGATGCAGAAGGTCGCAAAGGCTGTCCGGGAGTTGGAGTTTTTCTGGCGGCAAGGCCGGGAATCGTCGATGTTTGTCGTCATCATTCAGCAGAGTGACGATCTCGAGCGCTGGCAAACCCTGGTGAGCCGGGCGACTCTTGCCGAAATGCAGTATGCCGGTCAAAAGGTCGAGCGACGAACCGTCCAGTTGCCGTACCAGTCGATGAAATACCTGAAACTGACCTGGCAGGAGAGCGATCAGCCGCTGGAGCTGTCGGCGGTGAACGGATACTCGCACCCTATCCCCTCGCGTCAGCAACGCGAGTGGGTCGATCTGGGAAGGGGGACGGCTCAGCTGGCGGACAACCAGACAGTAATCGAGTACCACGGAAATTATCATCTGCCGGTGACCGGCGCCCAGCTTCATTTTCCGGAAATGAATGCCATTGCCCGGTTAGCCCTGCAGTCCCGTGCAGGCGACGAAACGGCCTGGATTACCCGCTGCGAACAGGTGTTTTATAACCTCGCCCTGGACAACACCCAGCTGCAGAACGAACCGTGCACCTTCCCCGTGACCTCGGACCAGAAGTGGCGCCTGGTAGTCAAGGAGGATGGGGCGGGATTGCGGAGCGGTAGCGGGATACCTGCGCTGCAACTTGGCCTGCGCCCGAGCGAACTGATATTCTTAGGCCGAGGTGCACCGCCTTTCCTGCTCGCCTATGGCAGTGGCAAGCTGGCTCAGGAGGACAGGCCCAGCGATAATCAGATGCTCGTCCAGACCATGCAGAACGAAGCCGGCAACCGGATAACCGGGCAGGCCCGACTCGGGAAAAAAATAACGCTCGGCGGAGAAGAGGCTCTCCTGCCGCCGTCGCCGGCAAGGCCCTGGAAAAAATGGCTGCTGTGGACGGTTCTGGTGCTGGGCGTCGGACTTTTGGCCATCATGGCCAAGAATCTTATCGGTGAAATGAAAAAGGAGGAAACGAATAAGGAGTAAAACAAGGCTCGGGCCAACTTGTCTCCATGTTGCACCCAAAAGGATTGGTTTCTTGTAGGATGCGCCGTGCGCACCTATTGTTTCCGGTGCGCACGGCGCACCCTACAGTGCGTTGGGAAATTTTTAAGTCAATTTAAAGAAGTTTAAAGGAAGAAGAATGTTTCGATCGTTTTTTAAGAGCCGGAAGTGGCTGTTTTGGGCCTATGGCGGCGGCCTCTTTTTACTGATGGCATTGTTTGTTCAGGTTGAGCTGACCGTGGCCATCAACGAATGGTACGGCGGCTTTTATAATATGCTGCAGAAGGCCACCGAGCATAAGGTAGAGGAATTATGGGCCGAGATGCTGAAGTTCGCCAAGATTGCTTTCCCCTATGTACTGATCGCCACTGTGACCGCGTATTTTACCCGCGTCTATGCCTTCAAATGGCGGGAGGCCATGACTTTTTCCTATGTGGCCAAATGGCAGAAGGTGGAACATGAGGTTGAGGGTGCAAGTCAGCGTATTCAGGAAGATATTTACCGGTTTGCCAGGATATTCGAGAGCCTCGGCCTGCAGGTAATCCGGGCGATTATGACCCTTTTTGCCTTTCTGCCGATCCTGTGGGGGTTGAGCAAGGGGGTTGATATCGAAACTATCAAGGAAATACCTGGCAGCCTGGTCTGGGTGGCCCTGCTGGTATCCATTGGCGGCCTGCTGATTTCCTGGTTCGTCGGGATCAAACTGCCGGGGCTTGAATACAACAACCAGAAGGTTGAAGCTGCCTTCCGCAAGGAACTGGTCTACGCCGAGGACGATAAAATCAATTACGGCAAGACCGAAACCATCGTCGAGCTCTTTACCGGCTTGAAATTCAACTACAACCGCCTGTTCCTGCACTACGGATACTTCGATATCTGGGTGAATTTCTTTGAACAGCTGATGATCATCGTTCCCTATTTGATCATGGGGCCCGGCCTCTTCACAGGGGTAATCACCCTGGGCGTGCTGGTTCAGGTGTCCAATGCCTTCAGCAAGGTACGGGAGTCTTTCTCAATTTTTATCTCCAACTGGACGACCATCACCGAACTCCGTTCTATCCATAAGCGTCTGAGGGAATTCGAGAAGAATATCGGCTACTGATGGGTAAGCTTTCAGCAAGAGATCAATTACCACCACCCTCGGCAGTTCAGAAAGCTGACGGCTGATAGCTCAATGCCGGCGATGAATACATCAATGGTGATGGTGTGGATGGGAGTGGTCGTGATCGGCGACCGCTGGTTTGGCCTGGGGTAAGCCTTTGCCGCTGCAGATCGGACAGGCCTGCAGCCGCAGAGGCTTTTCCAGGTGGCTGGCCGCGAGCAGTTCCATATCCTGAAAGATGGTTGTGGTGGGCCCGTCGGCCGTCACCTGGCCGTCCTTCAGGACGATGGTCCGCTCGCAGAGATCGAGGACCAGGTCGAGGTCGTGGGTGGCGATGATCTTGGTGTGCTGAAAACCGGCCAGCAGCTCGATCAAGATACGGCGGGCCTTGGGGTCGAGGTTGGCGCTCGGTTCGTCCATCACCAGAATATCCGGACTCATGGCCAGGACGGTGGCGATGGCCACAGCCCGCTTTTCTCCGCCGGAGAGCTTGTACGGCGGCCGGTCTCGGAGATGTTCGACACCCGTCCGGGCGAGAGCCTCCCGGACCCGCAGCTCCACCTCCTCGGCGGGCAGGCCGAGATTCAAGGGACCGAAGGCGACGTCGTCGTAGACCGTCGGCATGAACAGCTGGTCGTCGGCATCCTGAAAGATCATGCCCACCGTTCTGCGGATGTCCCGCACCGTATCCTTGGTCAAAGGAAAGTCGCCGATCCGTACCGTACCGCTTTGCGGAGTTAAATAGCCGTTGAGGTGGAGAAGGAGCGTCGACTTGCCTGCACCGTTGGCGCCGACCACCGCCACCGACTCGCCGTGATGAATGCGAAAGGATATGCCTTTCACGGCCTTGGTGCCGTCGGCGTAGGTGTGGTTGAGATCCTGAACCTGGACGATATGGTGACTCATGGCAGTAGTCCTGTGAGCAGTTCCCCGGCGATAGCCGGAAGATCGTAGAAACGGCAAAAAAGAAAGACCAGGCAGCATCCGGCAAATGAAAAAACATCCCGGGCGGTGATATGCAGGGTCTGGCGGATGCGGATGGTGCCGTCGAAGCCACGGCAGAGCATGGCCAGGTGAATGCGCTCTGCCCGGTCGAGGGTCCTGAGCAGCAGTTGGCCGACCAGATGGCCGAAGGTCGCGAGCCGCATGGCCCGGTTGTTGAAAGTGCGGAGCGTCCGCGCCCGGTACATCCGCAAGCTTTCGTCGATGAGGACGAAGATGTAGCGGTAGAGCATCAGCAGCTGAACCGCGAAAATCTTCGGCATGCCGAGTTTCGTCATAGCCATGCACACCCCGTGGAAGCCGGTGGTGGCGATGAGGAGCAGCACCGCCCCGACGGTCAGTGAAACCCGCAGGAGGATGGAGAAAAACGACAGCCAGCCGCCGGTCAAGACGAATGTCCCGATGTGCAGCATGGGCTGCTGGTCGAGCAGGGGGTTGAAGATGCCGACCATCACGGCAAAAGGTGCAACGAGCAATATCTTTTTCAGCAGATACTCGGCGGGAACTGCTGCCAGACCCGCCAGAAGGATGAGGAAGAGGGCAAAGGGCAGCATCGCCGAAATAACGTACTTGTCGAAAGATACCACCGAGAGCACAAAGAGCGCGGTGGACAGCACCTTGATCCGCGGATCGAGGCGATGGATAACGGTATTGCCGCCGGCCAGGGTTTCGAGGTAGCTCAGGTCAAAAAAAGCGGATTCGATTTTGGCCATGCGGACAATTCCTCACTTTACCAAACACTCACGAGGTCCGGGAAGATGGCAAGAACAGAGATGGCAAGAGCGGGGAAAGTCTAAACCGCCCGATTCTTTCTCCTGAACAACACGCCGAGACCGAGAGCCAGGACCAGAGTAATCCCCCCGCCCACGAGACCCGAAGCAGTCGTCCCGCCGTCCACTGCGGGCCAGGACGAGGCGCTTGCCTGCCCCGGTGCGGTGTCGCCTGTTTTGAAGCCATAGTCGGGGAGAAACGAGATCTTGTCCTGAATTTCCGCGAGGCGCGAATGGATGCCCTGTTCTGGTGACGCCGGTTCTTCCCGCCCTGAAACCTGCAGCATCGACCATTCAAGCCCATCCGGCGAGGACGAGGCGAACCAGGATAAGGCACCGCCGGTGACGACGGCGGCAAGGCTAAGACCTGCCAGGACCTTGCCGATGGACAGACGGCCGAGCGGTCTGCCGGCCGCGGAGAATTCCAGTATCTCCGGCCGCGCCTTCCAGACAAAGGTGACGACGGCCGCGGTCACCAAACCTTCGACCAGGCCAATGGCGAGATGGATGGGAAGCATCACCGACAGGAAGGCCGTAAGCGGCAGTTCGGCAATCCCCGAGGTGACGGTCTCGAACACCACGCCCAGGGCGCCGAGTTGGAGACCGATCATCGCCGCAAGCGTTGCGCCGATGCCGATCCGTGAAGGAGTGGGTTTTGTACCTGCGATCGGCCGATAAATGAGGGGATAGGCGAGAAAGCAGGGGAAAACGCCGAGGTTGAAGATATTGCAGCCCAAGGCTAACAGGCCGCCGTCGGCGAAAAACAGGGCCTGAACCATCAAAACCGAAGCAATGGTCAGGAAGGCGGCACAGGGACCGAGCAGGATTGCCAGGATCATGCCCCCGCCCAGGTGACCGGACGAGCCGGTGGCCGGGATGGTAAAATTGATCATCTGGGCCGCAAAGATAAATGCGCCGAGAACACCCATCAGCGGGATCTTCCGGTCATCGAGGTCCGCCTGGACTTTCCTGGCACACCAGGCAATGGTGCAGGCGGTGGCGGTCCACATGGTGCCGCCAACGGCGGGGGAGAGAAGGGCGTCGGCCATATGCATGATGTCGTTCTCCTGATCGGGCTGGCGCGGCAAAAACTGCCGGCGCAGGGAGCTTTAAAAAACTCATTAAGTAACACGCCACTTTCATTCGTAACACTCGTTCTGTAATACAAAATTAATATTCGTGTGTCAAACGAAAAGGAGGTGTCTTTGAGCAAGCGGCTTTTCTCTTCTCCCTGAAGGCACCGGGAGAGGTTGGTCTCTGCTTGCGTTTGGAGGCATGTCCCCCCAAATCATTTGATGATGCCGTAGGGGGGAATCTTGTATTCGCCCGTGTTGCATACACCGATGTTTCAGCCGGGCTAATACGATTCGCCCCTACGGCATGAACGCCGTCGTCGAATGCAACAGAGCAAGGGGTTGTTTTACCGGTGAAAGTCAGGCACCAGGCGACATGACGTAGAACAGGATGGTGAAAAAATGGGCTGTGCTGCCGGCCATGACAAAAAGATGCCAGATGGCGTGGTTGTAAGAAAGTTTCTCCCAGACATAGAAGATAACTCCGAATGAGTACAACAGGCCGCCGACCACGAGGAGGACGACGCCTCCCGGCGCAAGAGAAGCCAGCAGGGGCTTTGCAGCAATCACTGCCAGCCAGCCCATACTGAGATAGAGGGCAAGGGATATCCACTTGATTTTGCGTTTTAAAACCAGCTCCGTTATCAGTCCGACAATCGCCATCCCCCACACCAGGCCAAACAGGGTCCAGCCCCAGCCTCCGCGCAGCGACACCAGAGTAATCGGGGTGTAGGTGCCGGCGATCAGGATATAGATCATTGAGTGGTCGAGCCGTTGAAAGATCTTCTTGCAGCGGGGGCCGGGCAGAAGATGGTAGAGGGTGGAGGCCAGATAGAGCAGGATCAGGGAACTCCCGTAGATCGCCGCACTGACGATATGCCAGATGTTGCCGTTATGTACGGCAAAAACGAGGAGAACCACCAACCCGACGATGGACAGGCCGGCACCTATTCCATGGGTGATGCCATGGGCGAGTTCTTCCCGAAATGTGTAAGGGGCTTCTTGTGGGGTGCGGGGCATGGTGAATAGTGAGCTGTGCTTGCTAAAATTGAGTGTGAACGGACTGGGACAACTCCCATCGATTTTCGTTTACTCCATGTATCCACGGGCGAGACAAGATTCGCCCAACATGCCAAACTGCGGTCCTCCCTACTATCATCAGGTTTCGGGTGACTGTCAATATGAGTCTGTTTGCAGAGGTTCTCCATGCTCATGAATGGCCAACTATCATGTTTCGCTTGATTTATTCATCGCCGTCCACTATGTTTCCAGGCAACGGTGGTTGATTTCGCTGAAGTTATTCCGTTTTTTATCTGCAAACAGCTGTGTCGTTCATTGCCTTCCGGGAGATGCCCGGAGCATCTTTCATCGGAGAAGCGTCGTGGTACAAAAAAGGGAACACACCGAAGTGAGACAACAACAGATTGTCGACGCGGCCGCGATCCTGATCTTTAAGTACGGCAGCGAGCATCTGACGGTCAAAAAAATAGCGGCAGAGGTCGGTATCTCCGAAGCGGCCATCTACCGTCATTTCAAGAGCAAGAAAAGTATCATCACTTTTTTGCTCAGCCATATCGAAGAGGTTCTCCTCAAGGATATCTCGCCGGAAACGGTGGCAGGCGAACCGGTAACTCTCGACGTCATCGAGAAAATAGTTCGGGCTCACTTTTCCACGATAGGCGTGCGTAAAGGCATCTCCTTTCAGGTCATTGCCGAAATCATCAGTCTTGGCGATAAAAAGCTGAACAAACAGGCCTCCCGGACGATAGACAAGTATATCTCCCGATTGCATGAACTCCTTTCCGACGGGGTCCGGGACGGTGCAGTCCGCGAGGACATCGATCTGGAGGCCGCTGCGACCTTGCTCTTTGGCCTTATCCAGGGACTGGTGAACATTTGGTCCCTGAGCGAGGGGAAATTCAAGCTGACAGAAAAATACGCCTCTCTCTGGCGGGTTTATCGCGAGGCCGTCGCCCCACGATAAATCTCTGCCGTTTTTCCGAATTCCCAGCCGTTCCGGCTGCGGCACACTCTCTCCAAAGTAGCAATTCATTCAAATCCCACGGGAATAAGGCCCCAATACATCCCACAGTATCATGGGAGAAGATCCGTTTTCTGATGCCGCAGAGGTGAGACCGGAACAAAATGTGACAGGGCAAAAGGTTATGCGAGTCCAGCCTAACTCGTTATTATATTGTGGTTAAAAATATATTGACATGTGAGTTAGCGTTCACTACTATGCAAGTTAATAATCACTCACAAAGTAGTGAGCGTTCACTTGCATGTTCCGGAGAAAGATTTTTAAGCCGGGCTATGAGAATGAATATGTACCTTCATGAGCGACTGCGGGAGGAAGTGGAGCAGGTTTGAACTTCGAGACGACCGGGAGCAGTTAGAATTCCATATCGTCAGTTCTGCTCATGTATTCGATAATAATCTGTAGCAGGCATCTCCGGAGAACCGACGGCTGTAAGGCGTCGCACACTCTGGAAAACGCGGACATGGGCGGTAGCCCGATATATTCAAGAAAAGGAGTGTGACATGCAGTACATCTTTATGATTCTCTGCCTCTTCGGCGCGGTGGCGGCAATGGCATTTATAAAATCTCTTGATCTCAGTGGAGGGCTGACGGCCGCCCTTGTTGGTCCAGTGATTTTAATCGTCATTTACTCCCTCGCCAGGATTCAGTCAGGGGATCCGGAATCGCTGGAAAATGTAGCCAAGAAATAATGCTGCATTGAGATTGCCTGCATCGCCGACAGTAGGCGGTGCAATTCTTCTTTTTGCTCGTGTAAAAGGGCAGGTTCCGCTAAGAAACCTGCCCTTTTTTGAAAATTCCAGGATCTTCGCAACACAATATTCCCCACCCGTTCCAGAGGAGTTGAAAGCCTCATTGAGCTGGGTGGTTCAGATCAAGAAAGCCCTGCGCGGCCGTCCGTCTGGAACCACAACGAAAAAATCGACGATGGTCCGGTTTGACAGCGATGTTCTCGACGCCTTCAAGTGGCAATTGGGAAGGGGGAGAACTTTGCATGCAATTCCATAGATAATCCTTACAATACTCTACATATTGAATGTTGAGCTACTTTAAACAAACGACGTAAGTATTCGACATCACGTATCTCTTGTTTTATATATATTACTTGCAAAAACCTCCTTAAAAAATAGATCATCTTACCACCTCCTAAGTCAGGGATTAACTCAATCTTTAATTGACTAGAATACCACAACTCTTCAGCAGATTTAATTCTCCATCCTAACGCTAATAAAGATTCTATAGCTCTTATGAATTGAGATTAGCAGGGAACTTTGCTTGCTCCTGGGCCAACTGAGCTTTTTGTCTGCCCTGTTCGGTCAGGACATAGTAGAAAACGTTGAATTCCCCATTGTTTTGATAGGCAAGAATCGGCCGCTGTTTCAGCATTTTCAGCAGGTAGCCGATGACCTTTGGCCTGCGATGAAGCATCTTGGCAATCTCCTGGCCGGACAGCGAACTGAGCCAGGAGGATCTTGCAGGAAGGAAGAACCGGTGCAGGCCGGTCTGTTCGAGCGTCTCGGAACGCTTTGGGAAGAACCTGTCGGTGTTCATGAAATCGTCCTTATCGACGGTAGCAGTCAGTATCTGGTTGAGAGTTCGTGTCTTAGGTTTTATTTACCTGGTAATGTGTCAGGCGTATTTTTGTAACCCGCAAATCCTTATATTTAATTAATGCCTAGCAATGATTAAGTCCAACATATCAGTGCACCAGCTAACCGTCAATTGGTGCAAACACCTAAATTGAGCTGGGTATTTTTACTAGTATGAAAAATTGTTGTTTGAAATCAATACATAAATAAAATAAAAAAGTTCGGCTACCGGTGTTGCCCCACCGGAAAAAGGGGATGAGTACTCAAAGGGTACCTGACTGTTCAGAGGGAGTCGTCCTGATATCGCCGTTTTCTTCTATGCTTACGGGGCTGGCCACTCCTCTGCCCCGCAGGACGAAATTCAGAAACAAAAGCGGTACGGCAAGGCAGGCAAGTGACGGCAGGAAGTCACCTTCGATGACGGCGAGGGGAGTCGTTGCGGGGCATATACACAATCCGGCTCCTATGAGGGCCGAAGCAGTCTTATTGACTCGGTTGTCGTAATTGAAGTGGGCGAGGCAGGAGGAAGGCGATCATAGCAGCCTTCCTCCCGGTAGTCATCAACTCATCGCGTCATTGAAATGTGCCGGCATTGAGGAGGAAATGGACGTAGATACTGGCGGCGTAACCGAGGGCGATTACCGGCGTCCATTTCAGGTGGCCGAAGAAGGTATATTTGCCCCGAGCCTGGCCCATAAGGGCAACGCCTGCGGCTGAACCGATGGACAGCAGGCTGCCGCCTACTCCTGCGGTGAGGGTCACCAGCAGCCACTGGCCGTGCGACATATCCGGCATCATGGTGAGTACAGCGAACATCACCGGGATGTTGTCGACGATGGCGGAGAGCAAACCGATCACGACGTTGGCGGTGGTAGGACCCCAGTCGAGATACATAACCTTCGACACCATGGCCAGATAGCCGATGAAGCCGAGACCGCCGACGCAGAGGATGACCCCGTAGAAGAACAGCAGGGTATCCCACTCCGCCCGGGCAACTTTTTTGAAGATATCGAAGGGCTCGACCTGGCCGAGCTCCTCCCGATTTTCTATGTTGCGCCTCCTCAACTTATGGGACTTATTCAGGTAAAAGCCGTACAGTTTCAAGAGCGACAGACCGGCCATCATGCCCACCATGGGCGGCAGATGCAGGAAGTTGTGAAAACTGACGGCGGTGAGGATGGTCCAGAGGAAAAGCCCTATAACAACGAAGGCGCCTCGCTTCAGCTTCAGTTGCTCGATGTTGGCGTCCGGTTTTTTATTGGATATCGCAAAACTCATGATGGCGGCGGGCACCACCCAGTTGATGACGGAAGGGATGAACAGGGCGAAAAATTCCTGGAACTGAAGAATGCCCTTCTGCCAGACCATCAACGTGGTGATGTCGCCGAACGGACTGAAGGCGCCGCCGGCGTTGGCGCCCACCACGATGTTGATGCAGGAGAGGCAGACGAACTTGGTGTCCTCCTTGCCGATAGCCATGACCACCGCGCACATGAGCAGGGCGGTGGTGAGGTTGTCGGCCACCGGGGAGATGAAGAAGGCGAGCAGGCCGGTGATCCAGAACAGTTTCTTGTACGAGAAACCGGCGTTGACCAGTTTCACCCGCAGCACCTCGAACACCAGCCGCTCGTCCATGGCATTGATGTAGGTCATGGCGACCAGCAGGAAGAGGAACAGTTCGGCGTATTCGAGGATGTTGTGACGAATCGCCTGTTCCGCCGTATGATCGATGCCGTTGTTCGCATAGATCAGGCCGATCAGCCCCCAGATGATACCGGCGGCCAGCAGAACCGGCTTCGACTTCCGCATATGCGTCACCTCCTCCAGCATGACGAAGGCATACGCCACGACGAAGACCAGAAGGCCGGCATACCCGACCCAATGAGTCGTCAGGTCCAGGGTTTCATGGCTGCCGCCGGCGACAGCCGCCAGGGCGGTGCCGGCACCACCACAGATAGCGGCGAGCACGGCGGGAAAAACAAAATTCAACATGCGCATTTTCGACTCCTTCTCGTCGTTATTGGCCGATTAACCTGCTATCTGCCGCACGGCAGCCGCCAGTTAACCCTCCCCTTGCATAGAATAGGCCGGAAACCTGAGCATCAGCTCCGGTTGACAGCCCGGTAAACGATAAACCTCCCAGAAACCTGTAGTGGTCTCTGGCCCCCAAACCAGTCTCAATCGGTAAAAATGAAAAAAGCCGCAACCAGAGCATCAGCTCCAGTTAGCGGCCCGGCTAACGAAAAACCCTCCAGAAGCTGTAACAGCTTCCGGACCCATAAACCAATCTGTGTTTCGTGCGCATAAAAAAAGCCGCTAACTGAAGCATCAGCTCCAGTTAGCGGCCCGGCTAACGAAAAACCTCCAGAAGCTGTAACAGCTTCTGGACCCATGCAATATTATTGATGTGGTAATTAATATGGAATGATGGAAGAGTCAAGCTCTTTTGGAGCGATTGGTCTTGAAATGGGCAATGGTCATACCTTGTATCGCAGAACATTCGAAATCAAGCCAGAAGAAGGAGTGAGTGTAGGATGCTTCGAACGCAACTGCACAATCGGCCAACTGGGAGTCATGCGGCAGAAGAGCATACTACTCTTCCGCTTTCGCAAGAACACTCGCCAACTGCCGTTTTGCCTGATCCATATTTTTCTGCGCTGCGGTATAATATTTGGGATTGAGGGCTATGGCCTTATCAAAGGCTTCGATAGCTTTCTCGAATTTTTTGGCAAAAAGATATTCCTGCCCCATGTTGTTGTAGGCGGCCGCCTCGTTGTCCGAGCCTTTTTTAAAGTATTCAAGTGCGATATCGTAGTGGCCCAACTGGAAGTGGGCAAGCGCGAGATTGTTGTAGATCTTGCGGTCCTTGGTCCTTGCCGCCAGATTCTCCAAGAGGCGAGTCGCCTCGGCGAAATCGCCGTTCAGGTAGCAGGTCACTGCCAGATTATTGGTGATGCTTAGATCCCTGGGTTTATACGCAAGGGCGGTCTTGAACTGGGCGATGGCCTCATCGTATTCCTGTTTCTGACTATGGATGAGACCGAGATATTCATGGGCCTGCCAGTCATCTTCTTTTTTTGCGAGCGCGGCCAGAAAGCCTTGTTCCGCTTCCTCGAATCTGCCCTGGCCAAAGTAGGCCATGCTATGACCGGCAAGAGTCTGCGGATCGTCGCCGGCAAGCGGCGTAAGCCTGCCATAGACCAGTTCCGCTTCAGCATACTTTTTCTTTCTGATCAACAGTCGCCCCTGTTTCTGGAGGAGAGAGATCCTGTTGGGCTCCACGTTCAATCCCTTGAGATAGTAGAGGTAGGCTCTGTTGATGTCGCCTTTTCGAAAATAGGTGTCGCCCATCTGTTCGAGTTCCGGCACCGTTTTCTTTTCCGAGATTACCGGCTCGGTGGTCAGTTCATGCCGAACCTGCTGAAGCTCGATCTGCTTTTCCAGCGTTTTGGCGGTATTGTCGTTCACGGAGGAACAGCCGCCGAAAAGGAGTGATGCAGCAAGGATGACAAAAAGGATATTGCGTCCCGAAAATAAACGTATAGCCTCGAAAACGTGCGGTTTTATATTCATTAATAGTGCACCAGATCGTTGGAAACGGTAACGGCAGCAGGTTGCAGCTGCTCGGATCGCCGATAATCGGCAAGTCCTGAATAATCATCGGGAAAGCATATACTTGCCAGATCCCTGCCGAGAAGGACTCTGACCCCGATGGATGGTTTCGCCATGGACTCTACCTTTTCAAGGTTCTGAGCCCCCGGGATGACGGAGGCAAGATCCTTGGCCGCCTGTAGGTGCTCTTCTTTGTAATAGATTACACTCTCTTCAAAACGAAAGTCCTTGGCATTGGTTACGCTTCGGACAGTGAAACCGAGGCCTCGGAGAAAGTCGGCGCTTCGTTTTGCCATGCCGGAAGTTCCATTGCCATTGGAAACCTCAATTGCAACTTTTATCGGCGCCGGTGAAGGAATGGCAGGGGTGGCAACCGCGATTATTTCCTTGTTTGCGGCAGAAGGAATGTCCGTTATCGCAGTCTGGGGCAGAGCCGGGAAAATTTCTCGCGCAGAAGACTCTGTGGCAATTTCGTCACGTGCGGGCGGATTGTCTGCTACCATTTCGCTTACATCTTGACTGGGAACTACGATCATAGCGTTTTCATCCGGTATTGTAGGCACAGGATCCGGCAGAGCCACGTCCTGTGCCGCAATAGATGGTGCTCCATCCGTTGCCACAGGCTGAGGCAAATTTTCGCTCACGAGATAGCCCGATAGATTCTCACGGATGGCGATAGTTTGGGCGATCCTGAGATTGTTTTTGATGCGTATGTCACTCGCAGCCAGGCTTTCGGCTTTCTGCAATAGCTCCATGCCCTTGCCATAGCTGCCGCAGAGGAGGCTTGAGCAGGCATAATTGTTGTAGACATAGGCTTCGCCGGGGGCGCATTGAATGGCTTGCTCGTAGGAGTTATGGGCGGGTTCGCAGCGTTTCTGGAGATCATACGTCATGGCGATGCCATTGAAGGCCTTGCAATAACTGCTGTCGAAACGGAGAGCCTTTGTGAATTCGGAGATGGCTTTGTCGTATTCGCCTATTTGCTGGTAGTGCAAACCAAGCCGATATTGGGCGTCGGAAAGGCTCGATTTCGGCCGCACCGATGCCCAGAATTTTTCTGCGGCCTTTTTGTCGGCAAGGGTTTTTTGGTCGCCTTCCGTGAAGTCGAAATAGGTGAATTGTCCGCCGTAGTAACTGCAACCGTTCGCCAGCAGGCAAAACAGCGGGAGATAAAGGACTTTGGCTGACTGACCCGAGTGCCCTTTTTTCGTTCGTTCTTTCATGTTGTCACCTCTCAAGTATCACACGGAACACCTGGATAGCAGCAGGTCCAGCGATAACCACAAAAAATGCGGGAAAGATGAAAAAAATGAGTGGTGCAGTGAGCTTGACCGGCAATTTGGAGGCAAGTTCCTCAAGTGTTGCATATCTTCTTTGCCGCATTTCCTCGGAGTGAATCCGCAAGGCATTTGCCACCCCTGTGCCATATTTTTCCGCCTGGATCATCAAGCTCACCAGGTTGTCGATGTCGGCCAAATCGGTGCGTAGGGCAAGATTTTTGAGACATGCATTGCGCGATTTGCCGGTTTTCAATTCAAGCGACAGGATCTTAAATTCCTTGGCAAGTTCCGGGCTGGTGATGGAAATTTCCCTGGAAACGCGGCGGATCGCGGCATCCACTCCCAATCCCGCCTCGACGCAAACCATCAGCAGGTCGATTGCATCGGGAAAATTACGGTACAGGTCTTTCTTGCGATAGTGGGCAACTACCCGCAGCCAGAGGATTGGCAGGTAATAAACAATGCAGATAATGAGGAGCGTAACGAGAAGAACAATGCCGTCGATAGAGAGGTGATAGAGGAGGCGGGAGGCAATCAGACCAATGATCGGCATGATGAAGAGTACGATCCTCAGGGTCTGATACGAGCGCACGAGCTTAGGGTCATAGATGCCGGCCCGTTGGTAGAACAGCGGAGTGTCGGCATAGTAGCTGGTGCCAGAGTCCTGCTTGGACGTTTTCGGGAAAAGTGACACAAAGAATTTTCTGCCTTCCTTTAGGTCTTGCGTTGGTGCTGCCTGAAGGCCCGGATGTTGTGTCGATCCACTCCATTTAACCGCCCTTTTTAGCACATTCTGTTCTTTTCTTCGAGAGGCGAGAAGGGCAAAGATCGCCCAGAACAGGACAATGACGACAATAAAAGAAGATAGCGATAAGAGTAGGGCTGGATTCTTCATAATTTCACATATCCAGTTGAACAAGTTTATACATGATAAAGCTCCCGATACTCATCATGACTATGGCGATGGTCATGGCATACGGTCCGATTGGATCGCTGAACAGCACCTGGATATATCGAGGATTGAGTATAAGAATCGCTGCTCCTGCGAAGAAGGGTAAGGCCAGCAGAATGATTGCCGAGAGTTTCGCCTCGCCGGTGACTGTCTTCACCTTTTCCCTGAAACGAAATTTTCTCCGGATGACTTCGGAAATCCGCATAAGCAGTTCAACGAGATTCCCGCCAGTTTCGCGCTGAATAATCACCGAGGTGGCAAAAAACTTCAGTTCGTTTGAGTCGATGCGGCGGGAAAAGTTCCGCAAGGTGGAGGCGAGATCCCGGCCAAAGTTGATTTCATCTACGACTCGTCTGAATTCCTCCCCGATCGGGTCGGCCATTTCCTCGGCTACCATTCTGAAGCTGGCCATTATCGAATGGCCGGCCTTTAGGGAATAGCCCATGAGATCGAGAGCATCCGGAAAGAGCGACTCAAACTGAGCCTTCCTCTGCCGACGTTTATGGAAGAGGTAAAGATAAGGCATGAAGAGCCCGACAGCGGCGATCATCAAGGAAATTGGCAGGGGCTGTAGCAGCAGTGAACAGCAGAGGAAGAGGACTGCGCCGACAGTAAAAGAAAGGAGAATGAATACTCCGGCGAGCATCTTAACTCCGCCCTGCTGCATAAATTCATCCAGTCTGCCGACCAGGGGAATCGCGGCGAGAAAGCTATTGAAGACTTGGATGTCGCTGAACTTGCGATGGTACTGGAGGCTGATTTCTTCTTCATTAGGCAAGCCGTTGGCGTAACGCGCCACTGCTTTGTTGACGACTCGGCTATCGGGCTTTTTGATAAGCGAGTAGGCCAGCTCAAAGGCGATAAAGATCAGGAAGAAGATTGTTGCGGCAAAAGCGATTTTCATTGTTGATCCTGTGTTGAATGCTTTTACTTGGTCTCGAAGAGTTTCTCAGGTATCGGCACACCCATTTTGGCAAATTTTTCAAAAAATTTGGGTCGAACACCATGGGTGTGGAAACTGCCGAGGATAATGCCATCCTTGTCAATCCCGCTCTGCTCGAAGGAATAGATCTCCTGCATGGTGATCACGTTGCCTTCCATGCCGGTTATCTCCTGGAGGCTAACGATCTTGCGCGAGCCGTCAACAAGCCTTTCCGCCTGGATAACTACATCGATCGCCGAGCTGATGAATTTTTTGATGTAATCGCTCGGTAGGTTGAACCCGGCCATGTTGACCATGGTCTCGATGCGCAGCAAAGCATCGACTGGAGTATTGGCATGGACTGTCGTCAGAGAGCCGTCATGTCCGGTATTCATGGCCTGGAGCATATCAACGGCTTCGGCTCCGCGAACCTCACCGATGATTATGCGGTCCGGACGCATGCGCAGACTGTTTCGCACCAGGTTTCGCTGGGTCACCTGACCTTGTCCTTCAAGGTTAGGCGGCCGGGTTTCCAACCGGACAACATGGTCCTGTTTGAGTTGCAGTTCCGCCGAATCTTCGATCGTGACAACCCGTTCGGAGGGGGAAATAAATTGCGACATCACATTCAGGAGAGTAGTTTTTCCCGACCCGGTGCCTCCTGAGATCAGGACATTGAGACGAGACTGGACGATTGCCTTGAGCAGGTCTCCGAGCATCGGGGTGATGGTCTTCAGCACGATGAGGTCCTTCAATGTCAGCGGATCGACGGCAAATCTTCTGATGGAAAGGCAGGGGCCATCGAGGGCAAGGGGCGGGATGATAACATTCACGCGGGAACCGTCAGCCAAGCGGGCGTCCACCATCGGGGAAATCTCATCGATCCTTCGGCCCACGGCGGAGACAATCTTTTCGATGATCCGCATCAGATGGGCATCGTCCTTGAAACGCACTCTCGTCTTTTCGATTTTGCCGTACCGCTCGACATAGACTGAATTGTATGAATTGACGAGAATATCCGAGACGGTGGGATCCTGGATGAGATCCTCAAGAGGCCCGAGACCGATAACTTCGTTTTCTATTTCCTTCAGCAGCCGTTCATGCTCACTCGTGTTGAGCGGTATGGTCGCCAGGGTTTTGTCGGCGAGGGCGGTCACTGTCGCCTTATTAATCTCACGCCGAAGACGACCCTCTTCTACGCCCTCAAGCAGGGAAAGATCAATAATTTTAGTAAGTTTGTCATGAATATCGGCCTTTAACTGGAAGTATTCGTCAGAAATATCGATTCGGGAAACAGATGATAAAAATCTGTCCGCACTGTCCATTTCATGGGCCGGGTTTTCCAGCTTTCTCAGCAGTTCTTGAAGATCCAAAGTCTTTCTCCAACAAGTTAGGTGATTGTACGATTATCTGAACCAGCGGAAGACCCCGCCCGGCCTTTCTATCGCCCGGTCAACTAGAGATGCGGCAAGTTTCTTGTATGCTCTTGATACGTCCGAATTTCCGGACATATCGGGAATCGTCTTGCCGTTATTGATCGCCGACATGGCCACCGAATAATTGTTCGGAATGGTCATGCCTATATCGGTACCGATTATCTTGGCCGCCTCCGAGGGGCTTATCTGCGCTCTTTTTTCGAAACGATTGGCAATAACCCGGATCTTCTCTTTGCCGACACCTGTCGCAGTTATCGACTCCTGGAGTTTACGGACATTAATCAGGCAAGGCAGGCTGAGGATAGAAACAAGGTAAATGGCTTCAGATTCTGCAAATATCTTTGCGTAGGACTCATCGATGATCATGCCGCTGTCGACCACGATATAATCGAAAAACCGCCTCATCGACCGCAAAAGCTGGAAGAGAAACCCTGCCGGCAGGTGAGTCTCTTTTTCCAGTTTGCTGGGAGCCGGTAAAACATAGACGCCGGAGCTGTGCCTTGCCATGGCGCTCTGTAGATAGGCCTCGTCCAGCCTGCTGAAGTTCTTGCCGATTTCTTCCCAGTCGGTTTCCGCTTCAAGATCGAGGAACAAGGGCACCTCGCCCAGGAGGATATTCATGTCCACCAGGGCAACAAGTTTGTCCTTGTCCTGTGCCTGGATGCTGGTTGCCAGATTGACAGCGAATGTCGTGGTTCCAACACCGCCTTTTGCCCCAAGCACGCTGAAGATCTTGCCTGACCTGGTTGTCGTTACATCGCTCTGGTCGCTCTGTCGGGCTTTCAGGAGCACCTTCTGGAATGCCTCGGCAACCTCGTCCTTGTTTATCGGCTGCTGGAAGAATTCCTTGGCACCTGCTCGCAATGCCGGCAGGAGAATGTCAGGAGTCATTTTGGCTGAAGTGAGGAAGAGGGTTTCAACCACGTTTTCCTGGAGCAGAGTGGATATAGTCTGAAATTCAGACTCTGGTGCATTGCCTATCTCAAGGACAAGGACGTCCACTCTATCGGCATTTTTATCTTCCTGAAGAAAAAATCCATCCAATCCTTTCACAATTCTGGATAGACTGTCTCTAACTTCCGCTGTCTTAATTGCGAGTTGAACGGATAAGGGAGTAGCTTTCGTACTCTTATTAAGACTTTTGGAGATAACTACCTTTGCATTCATGATCTATTCTCCGGTTGACGGAAATTCTTTGTCGGTTATTCAACGAGCACTGGAACTTTTGCCCGGATTAACGAAGGAGGGCCTCCTGTGGACCCTACGGGCCTCTGATCTTTGCGGCAACTTGGCAGGAAATAAATAGTCTGCCCTCGGTATGGAGTACCTTCTTCAAGATGAAAATGTTCTACAAATTTATCCCAGCGGTCTGTGCCTTCAGAATTGGCGCGTTGATCAAAATTTTCAGTTATATTTGGTGAATCCAGGGGCTTTTCCATATACGTTGGTGCATCATTCATGTTTGCAGAATTGTCGTTCCTGTTTATCCATATGACGTCTACAGTCACAACATAAAGAAATTCTTTGCAGCCGTGGATTCCGCTGTCACCACACCTAATAACTGGGAGTCTCCACTGAACCGGTTTTGTCCTGTTAGCTGATGCAGCCTCCCAGCAGGAATGGATTCTATTGAATGCATCGCCCACCGCTCCATTTATCATTTGTAGACCACCATCTTGGGGGTCAAGCTTCGTTGTGTTGCCACTGCATATAAGATCTCGAATCTGATTTTCATTTGCACCTGAACTGTCTTCTGTGTCCGAACATATCCCCGGCTGTTGTAGATTAGTCCATCCACCTGTGTCGCTAGGATCAGGAAACATCCGGCCTGTGCCGCAATTCAGGCTGGTTTCTTCGCCACTTCCTACAGTTATGGCCTCTTCGCATAAGGCGATCGGTTGGTCGACTTCCTGCGGGAATATTGTGTCGGGGAAACCGATATAGGCCACGGCATCAGCGCTGACATCTATTGGGTCAGTTCCAAAAATCCTCGCAAAGAATCTCGGGGCTTCTCGTCTTGCCTGCACTTTGACGGCGTTGATAAAGTTAGTATCCGTGTCAAGTTCTTCAAAAGTTTTTCCATTCCATTCCGTTGTTCCCTCGCCTTCGACTACATTGAATGCTTGCGAGGCAAAGGACCAGTGGCCGATTTCAACGTCTTCAATGCTTATGTCAACGAACGTATCACCCGTTGGGTTGGCATCGGCTACCCGCTCGGCTATTTGATCGGCATTAGGATTCAATACATATGACTGACCAGGGCCTTCACCATCTTCGTCTATAAACAAAACGCCCGCCCCGGCAAGTGATCCCGCATCGGCGGCGTTTTGCAGTTCATTGCGGACCCCGTATAAATGGCCAACATCGATGGCGAGTGCGGTAAACATCACAAGCACCCCGAGGATGATGGCTACATAGACGACCGTCGCCCCCTTCTCGTTATTGACCAAGCTGTTGGTAATATTCATCACCACCCCCTGTTTATCCTCATTCATCAAATTCCATCCTCATTACAGTTGTTCCCGCAAGCGGAATGCCCGCGCTGTATTCACTGCCTCCGAGCAGCCCGATGAGCGATTGAAAGACCAGAAAGCTGTAGGTGTAACGTACGTTGACGGTGATGTATCTCCCCGAAGGTTCGTCAACGTAAGTGGGTGGATCTATTGTGGGTGGTATGCCGCCCCCAAGGCTGATGAGATACCTGTCGGTATAATTTCCCATAACTTCTTCTATCACTTCTTGTATCACTTCATCCTCTAGTGGGGGATCGTTGTATACTATAGCGGCGCGCGCAGCCTCCCTTGAGGCATTCGTTATCACAGCTTTGTCAAAGAGCAGGAGACCGAATTCGACGATGCCAAAGGTGAGGACAAAGAGAAGAGGAGCTATAAGGGCAAACTCAACTGCTGAAACGCCTTTCTCCGATTTAAACATCGCAGTCCTCCAATTATGACTTTTTATCAGCTGCCTCATTTTTTTGTCATACCATCGACCAGGATGGAATAGCTTTCGGTTTTGGCGGCCGGTTTTTCATAGCTCTTTCCATATCTTTGAATCACTTTTTCGGCGATTGAGCCTTCAAGTCCCATCGGCGGGCCGGTATGGATGCCGGCATTCGGATTGTATATCTGGCTGACTTTTGCCAGTTCGTAAGACGTGCCGTAAAAGGTGTCGACACTCCTAGGTTGCCTGGTGCAACCGGCGTCAAGACAAATCAGAAGTGCGGTCAGGATAATGAGCCGGGATCGAGTTTTCATTGTTCCTCCATATCGGATGTCAGATCAGCAGGGATTGTCAAAAATCGGCCGACTCTTACTCCGGAATGATATAGCCGAAGCCACCTTCCATCGCCGGCCTGGCTCCAGTTTGCGCGGACGGATTTCCGGCCTGCCGCTCGGGATCATGCCACTTCTCCATCATGCCCAGCATCAGGATTTCAAAGGGAGTCGGATCCTCGAAGGAATCGGTCGGCAAGGGCAGGGTAGCTGCATCAGCCGGCTTCACCAGATGCGGGGTGATAATGACCAGCAGCTCGGTCTCGTCTTTCTGATAGCGGGTGCTTCTGAACAGGGCGCCAAGGATTGGGAGATCGCCCAACAGAGGGAATTTTTTGATGGACTCCCGCACATAGTCTTTCAGCAAACCGGCGATGGCAAAGCTCTGGTTATCCTTCAGTTCCACTACTGTGGACATGCGGCGGGTATCGATGGACGGTACTGTATAACCGGCGAACGAAACAGTATTAGTGAAATCAAGCTCCGACACCTCCGGCGAGACGAGGAGTGAAATGGTATCGTTACCGAGCACAGTGGGGGTGAAGTTCAAGCCGATACCGAAAGGTTTCCATTCGATAGCAAACCGATCGAAGGAGGAGGCGACAGGGTAGGGGAACTCGCCGCCGGCGAGAAAACTCGCACTCTGTCCACTTTGGGCAATAAGGGTCGGCTTGGCGAGGATCTGCAGGAGACCGTCTTCCTGCAGGGCATCGACGGCGAAAAGAATCGTATCTCCGGAAATAAAGCCGAGCGCAGCGTTGATCGAATTGGAAAGCAGGATAGGATTGCCCGGCCAGCCTTCATCCGGGATAGCAGTCAGGTTGTCGAGCAGGCTGAGACCAAAGGCATCGGACCCGGCTATAGCAAAGTTGACGCCCAACTGGTCGCTAATAGTTTTTGAGATTTCCGCGATGCGCACTTCCAGCATAACCTGCTGCACTCCGCCAACTTGGAGTAGATTTATAATCTTTCCCTTTTTATCCTCCTGGCCGTCTTTTGTAGGGACATAAGCTTGGGCAAGTTCTAGGATCTTGGGCAGTTTTTCGGCGCTGGTGACTGTACCCGTCAGAGTCAGGTGTTCGCCGGAAGATCTGACTTCGATGTTTTCTCCCGGGAAGATTTCATGAAGAGTTTTTTTCAGTTCAGTCAGATCGAGACTGACGATAACCTCGTATGTGCCTATGATTGAGTTGTTTTTATCCCAAAGGGTCAGCTGAGTAGTACCGACCGATTTGCCGCTGATGAAGACCCAGTTCGGCGACTGTGTGGTGGAGGCGAAAATCTCGGCAATTTCCGGATTGACTACGAGAGACCTGGCGATCATCCGCGAAGACTTGAGCTTGGCGAGTTTGTTTACGGTCAGGTTGATCGATTTGCCGAGATCTGCATCGATAACGACATCCGCCCTCATTTCCGCAGCCCCGGCGGGAAGCACGCTCATGGCAATGCCAAGGAAACATCCGATAACTACAAGTATGTATCTTTGTGCCCTGCTGTTAGTATTGTCCATCCCTATCCTCTCTATTTGACATCCAAAGCTAATTTGTTGACTTTGTTTCCGTTCATGACTTCAACGACAAACTGCGGTTTTGGTATCACCGATTTGACGGGAGTTTTTTCCTTGTTGACGGTAACCGGCTCCTCACTTGCCGTGGAGTAGGATTTTAAAAGGGATGCGACATTGATGCCTTTAGTAAGGATCTGGTCGTTATCGGTGTAGTTTCGTAGAGCTAGTTGGATCTTTCCTTCGTTGACCGCAAGAGCCAGTTTTTCACCTTCCTCAAGATTGACCTCCAGCGTCACCACAGTGACTCTTTTCGGTGTTTTCTCGGCGGTTTCCTCGGCTTGAGTGCCGATCGACAGCACAGGAATTTTTTCCAGCACTGTCTTCGTCATCTGATTCTTCTGCTCGCCAGGCTTTTCAATCGAAACGAGCACGTCAACCAGGTGGCCCGGTTGCAGAAAACCGGCCACCCCGATGACTTCATCCACTTTGACGGCCATGGCTCGTTTCTGCGGGTTGATAATCGCCGCCATGCCGCCCTTGGTGACATCGGTGGGGGCAAGTGCAGATTCGAGTACCGGTTCGGTCGACTGGATCGGTTTGAGCACTATCCGCCCCACCGCATCACTGAGGTCGGCAAAATGTCCGGCGGGCAAAGTATCCTTTAAGTAGGAGGCCATGCGCACATCCTGAGCGGTGATCTTTGCGCCTCGATCGAGCACGCGGTTTGCCACAGCGATTTGAGTGAGATTCTGCTTCACTTCCGTCGCCGAAGCCGTGTTGGGTTGCATGGATGTTTTCTGATAGACGATATAGCTGATAAGCGCAGCGGCCGTAAGGGCCACAACCAGATAGAGTATACGAGCAGATTTATTCATATTTCCCTTCTCCCCCGGTTTGGAAATCCAAAGCGTTTTAAAAACACTAAAATGCAGGTAATGTTTTGTTGTTCGATATCAAGTAGAGAAAAAACAGGAAGACTCCACCAGCTATGGCAGCGCCGTAGGGTATGCCTTCTTGGATAATTATGTTTTTTTCGACCTTAAGGAGAGATGCATCACGATGCATTCCAAGATACAAAATCCCTAGGAAGGTCTTTAATAATGTGTTTTTGATGTTTCGACGATAGACCATGAAACCAAAGGCCATGATCCCACCGCATACAGCAATAAACAAAAAGCAAAAGGCAGTTTCTTGGAAGCCGAGTACAGCGCCCACGGCGCTCATCAGTTTGACGTCGCCGGCGCCCATGCCGCCTATGAGATAGGGTGTAAGAAACACTGCAAAGCCGAAAGTCAGCCCCCCGAGACTGAAAAAAAAACCATTCCAGCTACCGATGTAGCAATGCACTGTCAGAGCAAAAAAGGCTGTTGGATAAGTCAGTAGGTTTGGGATACGGCGTTGGCGCAGATCGGTAATGGTACAAACGATCAGGACTGCTATCAGCCAGCTATAAAGAATATATGGTATCAATTTGTTATTTAACCAGTTGATCTTTATTATTTAATTTAATAGTTCTTCATTTCTTGGAACAATTTTTCGAACCAATGGAAAAGCGGCAGAGACAGAATATCAAACGATCAATATCTGCCTTCCGATTTTCCCTTTGCGAGGAACCGTTTGCAAATCTAGCGATAGCTCGCATTTCCAATCGAAATACGAGCTATCTACTTAAATTTCACTAGTCCAATTATTTAATTACAGATTGCTCTCTACTCATCAATTAGCAGCAGCAAGCCTGGCAACTACCGTATTAAACGTAGTGTTGAGTTCGGTTCCTACTGCAGTAACAGCAACAACAATAGCTACACCAATAAGAGCAGCAATAAGCCCATACTCAATAGCCGTTACGCCATCTTCTTCCCGCAGAAAATTTCTCATCTTGGTCATAAAACTTTTCATGTTGTATCTCCTTTTTGGAATGTGTTTGTATTTATCCTAACCAGAAATATTCCGATTAGGGGTTTGAAAACCGGTGTCGAGTCAAATCGAGAAGGCGATTCGACGATGCTGCACTTTGCTCGATACCGAATGTTGCTTTTGATAAGGCAATTCTGGCTGCCTGTAATCGCTAGCTACATCCCGCCTGGTTTTCCGTCGCCGTGAAATACAGCAGCGCTGATCTGTCCAGATCTTCTTTTGTCATCCGTGATGTCCGTTTTTCGTAAATGGCGATATTCACCAGTTGCTGAAGGATGTCCCTGGGGTGGCAGCCGCGCATCGGTCTGATGTCGCGATAGTATTTCTCCAGCAAATACTCGACGCACTCGGCGTCATACGGCACCCCCATCTGTTTCGCCGCCCCCACAAAAATCCTGACAAACTGCTCTTCGCTCGGATCTTCCATATGGATCTTGTAAGGTATCCTCCGCAAAAACGCCTCGTCGAGGACCCAGGCAGGGTCGATGTTCGAGCAGAAGACCAAGAGAGCATTGAAAGGCACCTGGATCTTATTGCCGCTCGGCAGGGTCAAATAGTCGATGCGTTTTTCCAGCGGCAGGATCCACCGGTTGAGCAGCTTTTCCGGGCCGATGCGCTGGCGGCCGAAGTCGTCGATGACGAAGATGCCGCTGTTGCCTTTCAGCTGCAGCGAGGCCTCGCAGATTTTGGTCTGGGCGTTGTAGCCGATTTCAAGGGATTCGAGATCCATTTCGCCGGCGACCACCACTGCCGGGCGTTCGATCTTGATCCACCGGCGGTCGCTGTTGTTATCCTGCGGATCGAGGCCGGTCGGCGCCGGCGTGTGGCATTGCGGGTCGTAGAGCTGAATGAGCTGTCCCTCGACGATCAGGGTCTTTGGGATATAGACCGTCTCGGCAAAACATTTGCTGACCCGGATTGCCACCTCGGTCTTGCCGTTGCCGGGCGAGCCGTAGAGGAAGATTCCCCGCGCCGAATTGACGGCCGGGCCCAGACGCTCGAAAAAGTCGTCGGGCAGGGTCAGGCCAGCCATGGCATGTTCCAATTCCAGCCGGCCGGGATGTTCGTTGGTGATCGATTGTTTTTCGATGCTGGTCAGGTAATCGGCAAATGGCACGGGGGCGGTGCCGACGTAGTTCGATTGCTCCCGTGCCAGCAGGGCTTTTTGTCTGCCCTGTTGGGTCAGGACATAGTAGAAATCGTTGATCCCTGCAGTATTTTGATAGGCAAGAATCAGCCGCTGTTTCATCACTTTCAGCAGGTTGTCGATGACCTTCACCGGCAGACCGATACTCCTGGCAATCTCCTGGCCGGACAGCGAGCCGTGGGCCAGGAGGACCTTGCAGATCAGGTCTTCAAGGAAGATCTCGTGCAGGCCGGTCTGTTCGAGCGTCTCTGGACGCTTCGGAAAGAACCTGGCGTCGTTCTCAAAATCGTCTTTGGCGGCCGTCGCGGTCAGTATCTGGTTGAGAGTGCGTGTCATAGGTTTTATTGCATCTGGTAGTGTGTCAGGCGTATTCTCTGTATACTCGTAAATTCTTAGGGTTGATTGATGCCTAGCAATAATTAATGGCTAACATATCAGTACTCCATCTAACCGTCAACTGGTGTAAATACCCAAATTGAGCTAGGTAACATTACTAGCACAGAGATAATACTAATTAAAATCAAATTGTTAGAAATAATTTGGAAGAATTAATTAAATTGAGTATGGTTAGGCAGTGCAATTTCCTATGAAGTCAGATTATTTCGTTTGTAACGAGAGAATGATATTTTTTCTCAAAAGTTGGTTTTCTTTTTTGTATTATGATTTACTTAATATCAGAAGAATCACGAGGTTCTGGATGCGGGGTGCCTGTCACTGCAGCCAGTCGGTGTTCAAGGCATTAATACGAAAGCATGTCCAGGAGATATGAAAGCCAAGATAGCTCTTCCCAAGACACCTAGCACCTGGCGGCTCAGTCACGACAGCGATGTCATTGACGATCCCTTGTCCGACTGCCTGGTCATCCTGGCCAAACTGTACGGCCGGCAGGTTTCACGCACGACACTTCGAGCGGGGCTACCGTTAACCGACGACCGGCTGACGGTAAAGGTCTCGGCCAGGGCGGCGCAGCGGGCGGGGCTTGCTTCCCGCGTTCTCCGGCGGCCGCTGGCAAAAATGACCAATCTGGAGCTGCCGTGTATTCTGCTCTTGAAAGAAAACATGGCGGTGGTGCTGATTCGCATCGACGCCAAGGGGAAAACGGCAACCATGCTGCGCCCCGAATCGGGCGGCGGAGAGAATACTGTTCCCCTGGACGAGCTCGCCGCGCGGTATGTAGGCTACGCCCTCTTCGCCTCCCCCGAATTCCAGCCGGAAAAGCAGAGCGTTGCCGAAATGTCCGGAACGCGGCGCCACTGGTTTTGGTCGACGCTGCTGTCTTCCTGGAGGATATACCGGGACGTCCTGCTGGCTTCGTTTCTCATCAATGTGTTTGGGCTTACGACTCCCTTTTTCATACTGAATGTTTACGACAGAGTAATACCGAATAGTGCCTTCGAGACCCTCTGGGTGCTGGCGATCGGCATTGGTGTCATCTATCTTTTCTCGACCATCATGCGCGGTCTGCGCGGTTACTTTATCGATGAGGCCGGCAAGAAGGCTAGCCTGGAAGTCTCATCGATAATCTTTGAAAAGGTGCTGGGGTTGAAGATGGCCTCACGCCCCGAATCCATCGGCTCATTCGCCAACAAGATTCAGCAGTTTGACAACATCCGCGATTTTATTACCTCGCTGTCGATCACGGGTCTGGTCGACCTGCCGTTTGTCGTGCTGGGCCTCATTGCCATCTGGTACCTCTCGGGCGCAACGGTGGTCATCCATATCTCATCCATTGTCATCCTGCTGGTCTATTCCCTGTTCATCCAGGTGCCGCTACGCAAGTCGGTGGAACAGACCTATCACGCCTCTGCCAGGAAAAATGCCGTCCTGGTCGAAGGGTTGAATGGCCTGGAAACCCTGAAGATGCTGGGCGCGGAGAGCAAGGTGCAGAGCTCGTGGGAAGAGGCGGTTGCCCATATTTCCACCTGGAGCGCACGGTCCCGGTTTCTCTCGACTTCGGTCAACCACCTCGCCAATTTTGTCCAATCGATTACCGTGGTGGCCGTCATTATTGCCGGGGTCTACGTCATCTCCAAGGGTGAGATGTCCCAGGGCGGCCTGATCGCCATCGTCATGCTCACCCGGCAGGTCATCGCCCCCATGGCCCAGGTGGTGGGTCTCGCTACCCGCTATCATCAGGCCCGCACGGCGATGGAGACCCTGAACCAGGTTATGGCCATGCCGGTCGAGCGGCCTGCCAACAAGACCTTTCTGCACCGGGTGGGGCTGAAAGGGGAGATCGAATTCAAGGATATGTGCTTTACGTACCCTGACCAGAGTTTCATGGCCTTGAAGGACATTTCGCTGAAGATCGCTCCGGGTGAGAAGGTGGGCATCATCGGGGCGATCGGCTCCGGCAAGACGACCTTCGGCAAAATGATGCTGGGGCTGTATGAGCCCGACAGCGGCATGGTGGCCATCGACGGCACCGATATCCGGCAGATCGACCCGTCTGAGCTGCGGCGCTTCATCGGTTGCGTACCGCAGGATGTGACGCTCTTTCGGGGCAGCGTCCGGGACAATATCGTGCTCGGCTGCGATGTGGCGCGGGACGCCGATATCCTGCGGGCGGCCGAGATGAGCGGCCTGATGAATATCATCAAGCATCATCCACTGGGCTTCGACATGCCGGTGGGCGAACAGGGCCGGCTGATGTCCGGCGGCCAGCGGCAGGTCGTGGCGATGGCAAGAGCCCTGCTGCTCGATCCGCCGGTGATGATTCTCGACGAACCGAGCAGTTCCATGGACGGCAAGACCGAATCGAATCTGCGCAGCAACTTAAGCCATATCATGCAGGGTAAAACCCTGGTGATCATCACCCACCGGGCGTCGCTGCTCGCCATGGTCGACAGGATCATCGTCCTCGATCGGGGCAGCGTCCGGGCGGACGGGCCTAAGAAGGAGATCCTGGAAGCGCTGAAGAACGGTCAGATCAATATTTGACTTTTAAAATGACGTCTTCCAGGTAGGGTGCGCCGTGCGCACCATCTGGTGTTCCTTGGTGCGCACGGCGCACCCTACGAAAAACAAATATCATCTTGAATGTAAGGTGGAATTACGCGTCTGAGGGATGAACGTGCCGAACAACGAAACCGACAAACCGGTTGCAGCAGGGAGCGCAGACCGTCATCTGACCCAGCTGCACAATTCCCGCTATAAGGCGGAGCTGGATCAGGTGGCCGATATCCGGACGACAATCCTGGTGCAGTCGCCGCGGGGCGGACAGCTGATTGTCTGGATGACCCTGGTGCTCACGTTTTTGCTGATATACTGGATGTATGTCTCGCAAATCGAAGAAATTACCCGTGGCACCGGCAAGGTGATCCCTTCCAGCCAGTTGCAGGTGGTGCAGAACCTGGAGGGGGGCATCCTCGCCGAAACTCTTGTTCGCGAGGGGGAAATCGTCACCAAGGGGCAGCTGTTGATGCGGCTCGACGAGACGCGTTTTTCCGCACCGTATCAGGAATCGCGGCTGAAATACCTGTCGCTGCTGGCGAAGGCGGCCCGGCTTCGGGCGGAAACCGAAGGGGGCGCGATGCAGGTGCCGGATGAAGTCGTTAAAGAACGTCCTGAGATCGCCGCCCGCGAGCAGCAGCTGTTTGTCGCGCGAAAGAACAAGTTGATCACGACCATCGCCATCCTGGAAGAGCAGGAGATTCAGCGCAAGCAGGAACTGGCCGAACTGGAAGATAAGCTGCGGGAATTAGACCGGACCTACAAGCTCTTGAAAAAAGAAATAGACATGACCAAACCGCTGGTCGCTCAAGGTGCCGTTTCCGAGGTGGAGATCCTGCGGCTCGATCGCGAGGCTTCCGCCATGCAGGGCGAGATGTCGGGTATCAGGCAGTCGATCCCCCGAACGAAATCGAAGATTACCGAAGCGCGCAAGGTCATCGACGAGGAGAGGATGACCTTCGCCAATACGGCCAAGAAGGAACTCAACGAGGTACAGGTCGAGTTGGAAGGACTATCGGCTTCGGCAACCGCACTCGCCGACCGTCTCGACCGGACCTCGGTACGTTCGCCGGTGCACGGCACGGTCAAGCAGATCCTGGTCAATACTGTCGGCGGGGTCGTCCAACCCGGCATGGATTTGATCGCCATCGTGCCGCTGGAGGATTCCCTGCTGGTGGAGACGCAGATCAAGCCATCCGACATTGCCTTCCTGCGACCCATGCAGCACGCCATCGTCAAGTTTACCGCCTACGATTTCACCATCTACGGCGGGCTGGAAGCGGAACTGGAACTGATCAGCGCCGATTCCATGACCGATGAAAAAGGCGATAGCTATTATCTGGTGCGGGTCCGTACCAGAAAGAACTATCTGGAGAGCAGGAACGGTCATCTGCCGATCATTCCCGGCATGGTGGCGACGGTCGATATCATCACGGGGAAAAAGACCATCCTGTCGTACTTGCTCAAGCCTGTTCTGCGGGCCAGGGAAATGGCCCTGCGGGAAAGATAAGGGCACAGGGATAAAAGGCAGCCACTGACTACGAGTCCTCGCATCGGCAGAGGTAAAAATATGGCAATAATGCTTTGCAGCAGAAACGAGACGATACGCAACAAATGGCTGACCACCCTGAAAGGACAATGGCAGGTTCATGAAGCGTCATCCGCCAGGGAACTCTTTGTTTTGCTGAGAAATCATCCGATCAAGACTATCCTGCTGCATCGCGGCTCGATCGAGGAGAGCGAGCTTCGGGAAGTCTGCGGCCGGCATGGCAACTGCAAAGTTTTTGTACTCTCCGACCGGCCGAGCGACAACGAGGGGGTGCTCTGCCTGCGTCTGGGGTGTGTCGGCTACGCCAATACCTATATCGCTCCGTTGCGCCTGCGGGCTGCTGTCGAGGCGGTCGAATCTGGCCTGATCTGGGTGGGCAGCTCGCTGATGAATTACCTGATCAAGGGACTGACGGCCGGTGCCGCGCCTGAGACCGAGTCTGCGGACCCGCCGGACAACCCTTTGCTGGCCGGACTGTCCAACCGCGAGCTGCAAATCGCCAAACTCATTGCCGAAGGGCTGCCGAATGGCGAGATTGCGGCGCAGCTGGATATCACCGAACGGACCGTCAAGGCCCATCTCAGCTCCATCTATGCCAAGACGCAGACGAAAGGGAGATTGAGTCTGGCGCTGTTGATGAAGAAGGGTTGAGTGAAAACCATAACCACCGGGCATTCTACCCCGGGGTTTCAGTTCAAACGTTAGAGGCGATCCGCGATTCATTATATGCACCAATATGCAACATGGGCGATCACCCGGATCGCCCATGCGAGAAAAAGGATTATTTGATGTGGATCTGCTTCAGGTCCCCCGACAGAAACCGGGGGACCTGAAGGAATTAGACCTCGTCGTCCGGCGGTGGAACGAGGGTGTCGATGTCTGTCGTGTTTATTTCGACCGTGGTGATCGTGTCGTCGTTGGCCGGAGCACCGGCCGTCTGATCGCCTGCGGTATCGTTACCAGCGCCGCCGTCGATGATATCCGGCGCCTCATCCTCGACGATCACAGGATCGGCGGGATCGCCGATGAACTCGACATCGTCGCCGACCAGGGTATCATCGTCCTCGCCGCCTTCGAGACTATCCTCGCCTTCGCCGCCGACCAGCTGATCTTCACCGGCCCCGCCTGAAAGCTCGTCGTTGCCTTCGTCGCCGTAGATGACATCGTCGCCGGCTCCGCCTTCGATGGTGTCGTTACCAGCTCCACCAGCGATTATGTCGTCGCCTCCTTCACCCGAGATGGTTTCATCTTCGGGACCGCCAACGAACACTTCCGCATCGTCGGTACCGGTCATCTCGTTGTTGTTGTCGAACTCGACATCGATGGTTGTCGTGACAGCATCTCCATCACTGTCGACAATTGCCACCTCAAACTGCTCGTGGATGTCAAATTCTTCGGAAGATGACACAAATTCGACACCCGTCAACTTGAAGTTTTCGTCCACTGCCTCCAACTCGACTTTACTGATCGTGCCGATGGATCCGTCTTCATTGATGGTGAAGCTTGATTCATATTTTGGAACAGTGACCTCACCGGTAAATTGACCAGCCCCAATGACATCGCCGTTCAGGTCGACGGGGTCACCATCCTCATTATACGCCGTGTATTGGATGGCTGTGGCTTTGCTGTCGGGTATATGCTTCAGAGAGAATGTGATATCATCGATCGCGACGGTACCGTCCAGGCCGCTCGAGCCGAAGTCAATAACAATTTTTCCCTCATCTTCATTAACCACGTTATTATGACCTATGCCCATGCCGTCGGTGCTGCCGTTTACATTCAGTGCAACGTTGCCATTGTAGGCGGTCAAGGTGAAGAGGGTTTGGAGATCGGGGTCGTTGGGCAGTGTTTCGGGGGTGTAAGCCTCCTGGTGACCATTCGGATCCTGGGTGATTATGAGCATCGGTTTTGGTCCGTTGGGGAAACCAGCTTGGCCAGCATCGAAGTCGTATTCTTTGATGGCATCGAGTTTGCCAAAAGTTTCAATTTCATATTCATCAGACTGAGGCTCAACAGTGAGTGAGAATACTTTTGAACCTTCGGGGTCGTTGAGATCCGTTATTGCGAGAAGAATGCTGATATCCGCTGGATCTACGTAGTAGTAGACAGTCTGACCTTGCGAAGTTAAACCCGAATCGACCGACTTGACAGTTGTTCCATCCCATCCTGGGATATTTATTGACAAGTCGGCACTGACTGATTCATCCGCACCATCGTCGACATCTAACAGGCCTGTGAGTAAGAGGCCTGGTTCATTGGCAATAAAGGCATTGGCGACCTGATTGATAACAGGTACGTCATCCTGAACATTAACCACGAAGGCCCCAGTGTTGGCCGTCACCTCGTCGCCATCGGCATCGGTTGCGACAATGATCGAACTGAGATCGATGCTGCTGGTCTCCTCCGAGCCATCTCCGGTCCGCAGTTCGAAGTTCTCGCCGTTTCCAGCCACATGATCGAGCTGGCCATCAAGGTCGAAAGTCCAGGAGCCGTCCGGATCGACGGTGAAGGTGAAGATGGTCTCGGCTCCCGCCGAGGCGGTCAGCGTATTGCCCGTCACCCCGTACGTCAGGGCTGTGCCGCCCGAGTAGAGCGTCGGCAGACTGCCGAGGTTCGAGGAAATGGAGTATGTCAGTTCTTCGTCCGCATCGGTGATGAACAGGTTGGCGAGGTTGGTGGCATCGGTCGATACGGTCGAGCCCGAGGCTTCGTCCGCATTGCTTGAGCCGTCCTCGTTGATACCCGTGCTGCCGTCCGGATCGGTCGGCGCATCGCCGTCGACGGTCATATCGTCTTCCTCGACATTTGCCGAGATGATAGGTGCCGTCACCTTGAGCAGTTCGGGCAAGGCCGCCAGGAGTTGGTCGCCGGAGGTGATGTTCAGGGCATTGCCAGTCAGGTCGAGTGTATCGAGACGGTCATCCTGGTCATTGTTGTTGTCGATGCCGTCATCGCTTACGGCAAGGCCGATCGCCCGGACACTGTCTGCCCATGCACCCAGTTCGGTGATCTCGTTGGAGCCGTCGGAGCCGGTCACTTCGTTCAGGGCGGTAGAGTTGAAACTGCCGCCGGAACCATCCACATCCGGCCCTCCCGGTTGACCCATATCCGGGTCGTTCCATCGGTTCGGGTCGCCGTCCGAGATGAACAGGACCTGATTGACGAGGGTGCCGTCCACATCGGCGTCGGTCAGCGGATCGCCGCTGTTCACCCACTGGAGGGCCTGCTGGTAGCCGGCCTCATAGTTGGTGTATACATCGCCGAAATTGGGTTCGTTCATGCCCTCGATGGCCGCGATTGCGGCAGCCGCCGATCCCGCATCGCCGCCGGTGATGGTAAATGTACCGAGGGGGGCGGAGTCGGTGTTGTATTCGACAATATGGACCTTGTAGATCGAGCCGGCATCGCCGTCCGTCGCAAGACTGGTGAGCATGGCAACTACGGAGGCCTGCAGGGCTTCGGCTCGGGTTACCGTGCCGCCGCCGAACGAGATGTTGTTGCTGTACATGCTCCCCGAGTTATCAAGAATAAGGACCAGGTTCATGTTGCCCGGTACTTGAGACGTACTGGCAGCCTCGGGAATATCGTCCTGGACCTCGACCCGGAATGAGTTCGGGGCTGCGCCGGTGGTTGTGTCGCCATCGGCATCCGTCGCCGTAATGACGGACGAGAAGTCGATGGAGCCGGCGGTGGCGGTACTGCCCTCCAGTGCCCAGTTTTCCGAGTTGGTGTTGTCGTCGACATGGTCGAGTTGATCTTTGAGATCGAAGTTCCACGACCCGTCGCTGTTCACCTCAAGGGAGAACACGAATCGGCCGGAGCCGTCTGCTTCGGTATTCGCCTCAAGGGTCGTCCCATCTGACAGATAGTAGAGTTGATCACCCTGCGAGTACAAGGTGTCGAGCTGATTCAGCACGGCCGGATCGGTAGAGATGCCGAAAATGAGGGATTCGTCGGCACCGCTGTCGAACAGGTTCGCCAGGTTGGAGGCGTCGGCCGGGTTGGAAGAACCGCTGTCTTCGTCGTCGGCGATGGTTTCTCCGCTTTCACGGATTCCTTCGGAACCATCTTCGGGCTCGCTGAGACCGTCTTCCAGCACCGTTCCGACGATTGCAGCAGGTTGTGCAACTGCCTGCGGAATATCGTTCTCGACGTTCACCGTGATCTTGCCCTCGAAGTTGAGACTGAGCGTGTCGCCGTCGGCGTCAGTGATGTTCGCCTCGACATAGGAGCCGAGATCGTCGATGGCCAGCAGCTCGTCGTCATCCTCGTTGCCGGAATGATCGAGCTGATCGTCGAGGTCGAAGGTGGCCACACCAGTGCCCGCGTCCACCGCGAAGGTGAAGACCACAGTGCCCATGGCGTTGCCGCCGTCGCCGGAGCGGGCGACCAGTTTGCCGTCCTGCTCGTAGTACCAGACTTCCTGGCCGTTCGAGGTGTAGTTCGACTGGACCGGGTTATCGAGCTTGATGCTGTAGTCGATACTGGCCGGGTTGTCCGCGCCGGGCGTGGTGTCGAGCAGCTCGGCCAGGTTGAGGGTTGCGGTGTCGGTATCGACGCCGGAATCGTCAAGGTTGCCGGTCGACGAATCGCTGTCGCTGGCGGCCGGATCCTCGGGCTCGTTGCCGAGGGCGTCTTCCTGAACCGCACCGTAGGCCAGGTTCTGGTTGAAGCCGATGGTCGGCAGGTCGTTCTCGACGTTCACCGTGATCTTGCCGGCGAAGTTGAGACTGACCGTGTCGTTGTCGGCGTCGGTGATGTTCGCCTCGACATAGGAGCCGAGATCGTCGATGGCCAGCAGCTCGTCGTCATTCTCATTGCCGGAATGATCGAGCTGGTCGTCGAGGTCGAAGGTGGCCACACCGGTGGAGGCGTCGACCGCGAAGGTGAAGACCACGGTGCCCATGGCGTTGCCGCCGTCGCCGGAGCGGGCGACCAGTTTGCCGTCCTCCTCGTAGTACCAGACTTCCTGGCCGTTCGAGGTGTAGTTCGACTGGACCGGGTTGTCGAGCTTGATGCTGTAGTCGATACTGGCCGGGTTGTCCGCGCCGGGCGTGGTCGCCAGCAGCTCGGCCAGGTTGAGGGTGGCGGTGTCGGTGTCATCGACGGTATCGAGGTTGCCGGTCGACGAGTCGATATCGTCCGCGGCGTCATCGACCAGCTCGTTGCCGAGAGCGTCTTCCTGGACCGCGCCGTAGGCCAGGTTCTGGTTGAAGCCGATGGTCGGCAGGTCGTTTTCGACTGAAACCCAAATCCTCCCTGCCAGGTTGACCGAGTCGCCGTCAAAATCGGTGGCATTGACGAAGTCGCCCAGATCGGTAATCTGCAGCGTTTCATCGTCACTGCCAGAAACTCCCAGCGAATGGTCGAGTTGATCGTTCAGGTTGAAATCGGCATGGCCGGTTGTCGGATCGACTGTGAAGGTGAAAATGATGTTCATCTCCGCGAGAGTGCCGGTATAGCCGGTAAGGGTGTTGCCGTCGACATGGTAGTAGACGGTTTCTCCCTTGGAGGTGAGCGAGGAGGCGTAATCAAGGCTTTCCTCTTCGCCTTCACCTTCGCCTTCGGGCGGCGTAAGGCTCCAGGTAAGGTTTTCGTCCGCCCCTACCTTCACCAGGCTGGAGAGCTCGAAGGAGCTGTGATCGGTTTGCCAATTATGATCCAAATTACCGGTCGAGGAGTCGTCGTCATCGTTGTAGTTGTCCGAATTCAAGGTGGCATTGCCCAAGGCGTCTTCCTGGACACCCAGGAAAGCCAGGCCGCTGGGGCCATCGAATTCTCCTTGCGTCTCTCCAAATGGAATAAGGATCGGGACGTCATCGACGATGGTGATCTGCAGGGCTTCAGGGGCAAACGTGGTAGGGTCTCCGTCCGCGTCGGTGGCGATGATCGTATTACCGAAAGACAGAGCGGCAATCGAGCCGCCGCCAACCAGCGTCAAAGAAGTGTTTTCACCGTCTCCTGAGACATGGTCGAGTTGGTCGAGCAGGGTGAAGGTGTAGGTGCCATCAGGCTGCACATCGAATGTGAAAATGAGCCGGTCCTGGATTATCGGTTCCTCGGAAATAGGCTCGTCGGTGTCCGGCGGCGGCTCTTCAGAGGAGCCGCTGTCGCGAACCCAAGCCTCGAGTGTGGTGCCGTTCAGCTCGTAGGTAATGGTCCCGCCCTGGGACGAAAGTGCCGGCAGTCCAGGCGGCAGGGTTATGCCGAAGGTACCGGGATTGTCCGCGCCCATGTCGACCAGGCTGCTGAGACTGCCGGTGATGACGGTGGCATCGGGCTGGGTGGCGTCTTCGGGGCCGTCGGTATCGTCCGGATTGCCGTCCGAGCCTTCGATCGGTGAACTGCCCTCGCTGAAATTATCCAGTTCCTCTTCTTCGACCACCCGGTCGAGCAGAGCGCCGGTTGCAACAGGCCCGTCGTCGTATATATCGATGGTGAGGGTGCCGGATGCCGAATCCCCATCCGCATCGAATACGGTGAAGGTGAAGATATCAGGAACAGTATCAGCCGCACCGGTGGTACCATCGCCGTCGGCGGTGGTATTGTCTGAGTGATCGATGGTATTGTCGGTAATCTCATACTGCCAGGTGCTGTCGCCGAAGATGGTGAGCGTGCCGTAGGTGCCGGTTAGGGATGTGGTGGTAGCATGATTGCCGTCGAGCACGACGGTCACAGTGGTACTGCCGTTGCTGAAGTTGACGGAGCCTGCGCCGTTCCCGCCGAAATCAATACCAAGATCGGCAAAGGTGCCGTTCGTTGTAGTAAGCAAGGAATCAGGGCCGTCTGTACCGTCGGACAGCCCACGTTCCTCCACGATACTTGAAAATTCGCCGGCTGACGGGGAGAAATCCGGGGGCGGCGGAGGCGGCGGGATGATAGGCGTATCCGTCGGAGTCGGGGTTGGCGTGGGTGCGGGCGCTGCCGCGACAGTCACAGGTTCAGGTTGCTCCGGTACTGGTTCGATCGGCTCTTCCAGCGCCGATATCGGCGGATCGAGGAAATCGAGACCAACCCCGGTGGTTTCCGCGCCGGAAGTCGGGGTAACCGCTTCGCCGGTCAGGCTGAATTCTACATAGGAACTGCCGCCGCCGTCGCTCGCTGGTCCCGCGGCCGCCGCCGGTCCTGCCGCAGTCGGCTCGAGGTCCGTGGTCGGATCGAAGGTGCCGGTCAGCAGTGCCTCCTGAATCTGATCGACTTCGGCGACGGCATCGCTGAACTCCTCGGGCAAGGCGTACTGAAGAGTATCTTCATTGAGCACGACATCCGACATCCTGCCGAGATCGAGCTGGGTCCGGGCGGCGTCCCCGAAGACGATGGAGATCATGCCGTTGTCGCCAGTCATGATCCGATCGTTGAGAAAGACCGGACTGCCGACTTGAAGAGTCCGCACGCCGTTTGCTGCCGCCTGGGCTTGGACTGTACCGTTTACAACTGAGATAGTGCCGATGGGTTGGCTGGTTGTATTATTGTCCGGAGTAGTATTTATAGCGTTCATGGTTTCCTCCCTAATTAATGTCACAGTGTGGTACTTAGTCTTTACTGTACTTTTAACACTGATAGGAAGGATGGGTATTGTACTTTAGGACAACATATTGATTATTTAGGAAAAAGGTGCTAGGCAAAGAATATTAAGCATTACGAGATGTTATTAGTAATTATTCTTGATTATGCAGTGTGTGGTTCTTAATTTTATTTCGTTCGGGGAAAAATAACCTCAGGCGGGCGCAAAAAAGCCGATGGGAAAACCCAGCCGGCTTTCTGGTAGATTGGATTGTATTGCGGCAACACCTTTGCGGGTGGCCGGAAGAGCATTCGCAGCCCCCGCTGGTCGATCAGCGGGGGAGAAAGGTCAGACTACATCGTCCGGCGGAGGAATGAGGGTGTCGATATCGTTTTGGGTACTTTCAGTCAAGATCACGTCGGTCGGAGAGCCTGGTGGATGCTGATCGCCCGCGGTATCGTCGCCGGGACCACCGATGATGATATCGAGAGCGCCATCCTCGACGATAACCGGATCAGCCGGATCGCCGACGAACTGAACATCGTCGCCAACCAAAACGTCAGCGCCCTGGCCCCCTGTGAGGATGTCGGTGCCGGGGCCGCCGACCAGCAGATCGTTTCCGGCCTCGCCGTCGATGCTGTCGTCTCCGGATTCACCGTCAATGAAATCGTTCCGACCCCGCCCTGAATGGTATCGTTGCCGCCGCCGTAGATGATATCCTTGCCTGCTCCGCCGTCAATGCTATCGTCTCCCGATCCGCCGTCTATGGAATCGTTTCCACCGCCACCAAGGATGGTATCGTTGTAATCGGTGCCGGTAATATCATCCGCGAGACTACTGCCGGAAATGACCATGCCGTTGGTCGAAACATCCCCGTCGAGGGCATCCGCGGATGCGGCATCGATAATTCCGTCGGCGTCGAAGGTGATGCTGAAGTCGTCGCTGGCGGTATCTCCGTCCTTATCCGTCACTTCGAAGGGGATGACGACGGTCTGGTCATATGCTTCTTGGAGGATGCTCACCTGGGCGGATTGGACGCGGTATTCGCCACCGTTTTGGGCAAATCCACTGCTTTCTAGGCGGACCTCATCGAACACCGTACTGCTGTTGATTACCAGCGTAAAGTCGTCGTCAGAATTCCCGTTGGGCGTTCCGGCGGGATTGTTAACCTCGAACTGGCCACTGACCTGTTCCCCGTCACGCCACAAGGTGTAATAAGCGGATTCTGTACTCCCAAGGTGAACGAGAACCAGGGTCACCCCGGTGAAATTGAGCGGTGTCGAGTCATTCTCATCCACCCTGACCGCATCTTGACCATTGCCGCTCTCGTCGACGGCGATGGTGGAGAAGAATTTGAGCGAGAGGGCCTGGGAATTTCTGGCCGATCCATCGTCGCCGCCGGAGCCGCTGATCTTGGCGTCGGTATCGACGCCGATACCCTGGCCGGCCCAGTTCACAGTGGTGGTATCATTCAGCCATTTGTCGCTGCCGTCCCAGCCGAAAGGATCATCGAGATTTTCGGAGCCTCTTGCCCATATGAAGATGCCGGCGGTATAGGTGGAGGTGTTCCCGTTTATGGACGATGATCCGCCGTTGCCGAAGACCGCCTCATATTTATTACCGCCATGGAGTGCGTCTTCATTCTGAAATTCTATTGTCTTCGTCGCCCCGTCAATCTGGCCGTCCTGGACTACAGTATAAGTCCCAGTGGCGAGATCGGCGCTGACGGTAAAGGACTTGGCCTGGGGATCGAGTTCGCCAGATTTGTCTTTGGTGACCGCCGACCAGCTGCCGTCCTCGTTCTCGTGCCAGAAGAGCGAGTTACCATCGTTGGTCATCTGAAACCCGGAGGTGG
>Ga0154407_1013_pt3 | contig 35517 bp, 31 predicted proteins | sample RifGroB2_FD_115911 | JGI IMG/M metagenome (GOLD analysis project Ga0154407, IMG submission 115911) | Desulfobacterales bacterium GWB2_56_26
TCGGCAACCGCCCGCGCTATAAGGGAACGGTCGAGAAATGCACTTTCTGCGTGCAACGGACGAGAGCCGGCAAGTATCCGGCCTGTGTGGAGGCATGCCCGGTCGGGGCGAGAAAGTTCGGCAACATTCTCGACCCGGACAGCGAGATCCGCTACCTCATCGACAACAAACGGGTTTTCCGGCTCAAGGAAGATTTGAATACTGAGCCGAAATTCTTCTATTTCTACGCCACCTAACACAGAAAGAGGAAAGCAGCCATGAGTTCGGTTTTATACAGGGCGTTTCAAGGAATCATGCAAGGTGATCGCAAGTACTGGACGTGGGTCGGTTTTCTGCTGGTCATCATCCTGGTCGGTTTCGGCGCATATATCAATCAGGCGAGCCGGGGCCTGATAGTCACCTCCATGCGGGACCAGGTCTCCTGGGGGTTCTATATCGCCAACTTTACCTATCTGGTGGGGGTGGCGGCCGCGGCCGTGCTGCTGGTTATTCCTGCCTATCTCTACAACTTCAAGCCGATCAAGGAAATAGTCTTATTTGGCGAACTTCTGGCCATCACCGCCGTGGCCATGTGCATCTTCTTCGTGGTCATCGACATGGGGCAGCCGCTTCGGGTCTGGCACATGCTTCCGTTGCTGGGAACCATGAATTTTCCGGATTCGCTGCTGGTGTGGGATGTATTTGTGCTCAACTCCTACCTGGTGGTGAACCTGCTGCTGGTGATATACGCCCTCTCACGCCTTGCTGCCGGCAAGGAATACAAGCTGGGTCGGATCATGCCGCTCATCCTGCTCTCGATTCCCATGGCCGTCAGCATTCATACAGTCACTGCCTTTCTCTACAACGGCCTTTCGGCCAGACCCTTCTGGAATGCCTCGATACTGGCGCCTCGTTTTCTCGCCTCGGCGTTTTGCTCAGGTCCGGCCATCATGCTGCTTCTGCTCCAACTCATTCGCAGGTTTACCAAAGTGGAGATAGATAACCGGGCACTGTTCAAGATCGCGGAACTTATTGCCTATGCGATGGCAATCAATCTCTTCCTGTTGGGAGCCGAAGTCTTCAAGGAATTTTACTCGGGCAGTGTCCATGTGGCCCCCCTCGAATATCTCTATCTCGGGCTCCACGGCAAGAGCATGCTCACTCCCTGGATGTGGCTTGCCCTGGGTTTCAATGTCAGCGCCTTCTGCATCTTTCTGATTCCACGCTGGCGCCAGAACATTGTCCTGCTCAATTGCGGGGCGGTCCTGATCGTTATCGGCGTCTATATCGAAAAAGGGTTGGGCTTGGTCGTCCCTGGATTTGTCCCGGATGTTCTCGGAGAAATCTATGAGTATTGGCCTTCTGCAACCGAAATTATGATCACTGCGGGGATCTGGGCTATGGGGGCACTGCTCTACACCGTAGCGATCAAGTTCGCAGTGCCTATTTACACAGGGGAGTTTTTAAACAAGCTCCCGGGGCAACGGCCCGCACAGGTAACAACCACCAAGGAGGAAGCTTAATGAACACGTTAATGAAGAGGCGAACATTTCTCAAAATGTCCGCCGCTGCGCTTGCAGCCACGGCTGTTGCCGGCAGTTTCAAAAATGCCGATGCCGAGGAATGGAAGGACCAGATCGGCAAATCCGGTTCTCAGCCCAACCCGGGCGATGAAGAGGCAAAAATTGTCCGCAGCGTGTGCCTGATGTGCCACGGTGGCTGCGGTATCCAGGCCAAGGTGGTTAATGGCGAACTTGTACGGCTCACCGGCAACCCATATCACCCGAATACCTACGACTACATCGCCAAAAACGAGATAGCGGAGGAATCCGATCTCGATGCCGGTCCCAACGGCAAGGACGTAGGGTCTCTCTGTCCTAAAGGACAATCGGGCATTTTCGCCCTGTACAGCCCCTTCAGACTGCAACATCCCATGAAACGGGTGGGACCGCGGGGCTCCGGGAAATGGAAGGTCATATCCTGGGAACAGGCGATCAAGGAAATCAGCCAGGGCGGCAAGCTCTTTCAGGATGTTCCGGGAGAGGAAAGTCGAGAGGTGGAAGGGTTGAGTCAGATTCTCAACAACGATCAGCCCATCGGAGCGGAAGATTCCGCTTTCATGGACGAAGCCCCTATGGAAGGTTGGGGGCCGAAACGAAACCAGTTCGTCTGGGCCCATGGCCGTAATGAACAGACGCCCCTGACCCCGCGGTTTGTGCTGAATGCGGCCGGGGTGCCGCATATGCTCAACCACTGAAGCCGCTGCGCCGGCACCTTCTACAGTGTTGTAGAGGCAACTTTGAATTTACCGCCCTATGAAATAGGGAATTACTGCGATTACGAACATTGCGATTACCTCATCAGCGTGGGTTCCAATATTACCCAGGCGGATTACCCCATGCAGACCAGGACCCGTTACCTGCAGAAGTTTGCCAAACGAACCGGTCCCGATGCGAAAAAATTTAAACATGTCGTGGTTGATCCCCGCTTTTCCAATGCCGCGGCCAAGGCTACGCACAACGGCGTAGGTGAGTGGGTACCGCTGAAACCGGCATCGGATGGCTATTTCCTCCTGGGGATGATCCAGTGGATACTGGCTAATAACCGCTTCAAGAAGGAATACCTCACCATTCCCAACGAACTGGTGGCCAAGGAAAAAGGGTATAGAACCTGGACCGACATGACCTACCTGGTCGGAATCACGGAGCCCAGGACATTTTTGAGCGGCAAAAATGCCGGGCTTGGCCAGAGTGACTATGTGGTTCTAGTCAACGGCAAACCCACCATGTTTCAGGAAGCCACGGGCAAAGCCGACCTTGACGCGAGCATAACGATCAAGGGGGTGGAATATAAGACGGTTTTCCGGTTGCTCAAAGAAAGAGCCGCCGAGAAAAGCCTGGCGGAATGCGAGGCCGTCTGCGATATCCCCGCCGGCACGATCGCCCGCCTTGCGGGAGAGTTCACCAGTGCCAAGCGTCCGGTCATCGAGATGTTTCGTGGCCCGGTACAGCAGACGAACGGATGGTACAACGGCCAGGCGCTCTGCATTCTCAACATCCTGGTCGATAACATCGACCGAAAAGGCGGGTACATCTCCGGACACGCCGCGTACAAAGGTGATGTCAAGGCTGAGAATGGCCGCAAGCCCGCCGGCATTCGGGTCGATACGGCCAAGGCTATCTACAACGGCAAAAAGCCCGTTTCCACCAGGCCATGGTACTCCGCGTACAGCACCATGCGCGGCGTCACCCCCAATTTCTTCTCCAATGTCAGAATGGGGTATCCCTATCGCATCAAGGCCTACCTCAACTATTACAACGATCCGGCCTATACCATGCCCTACAACCAGGAGACCATCGAGGCCCTGCTCGATCTGAAGGCAATGCCCCTGACGTTCTCCATCGATGCCTATATGGGAGAAACCACGTCTCTGTGCGACTACGTTCTGCCGGACACGGAATATCTTGAGAGGATCGGCGGCTTCAAGACCTATCCGCCGGTGAAGACCCAGGTCTGGGGTGTCAGACAGCCGGTGGTGGGCACCATAGATCCGGTCACCCATGATTACAAACCCATAAGGCCCGACAACAGGACCGGCGACGATATCCTGATCATGCTCGCCAAGGAGTGCGGCCTGCCGACATTCGGCAAGGATGGTGGCGGCAAGGGCGTGGATCTCAACAACTCTTGGCAGTTCTGGGACGAGTATTACAAACACAAGGATTTTGGCGATGGCCTCGATCCAGAAAAACCTTTAGTCAAGATGGGCGGGAAATTCCAGAATCCCTCGCCGCAGAATCAGTACGAGAGCTGGCCCTCAGGTGACTACACCATCTTCCACGGCGGCCGAAAGGTGAGGATGTTGATGACCTACCAGGAAAAGGTAGCCACCTATAAAAATTCCATGACCGGCAAGTACATGGATGGTCTGCCTCTCTATCGCACCATAGTCGATTGCCTGGAACAGCCTCTCGATCCGGCCATATACCAGGAGTACCCGTTCCAGCTCCACACCTGGAAGGAGACGTTCCATACCCAGTCGCGGACCATGAACAATCTGTGGCTGGCTTCGATCAAGCCGCAGAACTACGCCGAGATAAATCCGGCCGACGCCGAGCGTCTGAACGTGAAGACCGGTGATTGGGTCAAGGTGAAATCGCCTTCCAGCGAGATGATCGAATCCGATCAATACCAGAACTATCGAAAGAATATTTCCCATTACTATCCGAATTACCTGGGGAAAGGCTGGTTCAAGTTTCAGATACAGGTGACCAGCAGGATCCGTCCCGGCTTGTTTTCCGTCAGTCAATCCTACGGCCGTTTTGGTGCGGGAGCCCGAAAGTGGTACATGGGCGATAAGGAGCAGCCCAATGATCAGAGGGTTGCGGCAGGTTTCCACATTAACCCGCTCTACATGACAGACCCGGTTCTCAAGAACAGGGTTCTGATCGATCCGGTCGGCGGTGCGACCCAGAGCTATGGAACTCCCCTTCGGGTGGAAAGGATTTAGGAGGAATGGATTATGTCTGAACGCGAAACATTCATGCCGGATGAAGTTTTGGCCGCCAGTCTGGCCAAAAAAGGACCGAAGCAGTACACCCTCTGGGTCGACCTTGAATACTGCGTGGGTTGCCACGCCTGTACCATGGCCTGCAAGGCGGAAAACAATACACCCCTGGGAGTGGATTACAACCGAGTGACCGAGGTGGAAATCGGTGAGTTCAAGGATCCCCAAAAAAGTCCGGATGTGAGGGTCTACTTTATTCCAATGCCCTGCATGCACTGAGGCAAGCCTGCCTGTAAGGCAGCTTGCCCGGTCGGGGCAATCACCAAGAGAGAGGAAGACGGGATCGTTCTCATCAACAAGGACAAGTGCATCGGGTGCCGCTACTGCGCCTGGGCCTGTCCCTATGGCCATCCGCAATTCAACGCCGAGGCCAAGGTTACGGAAAAGTGCATCCTGTGCGTACACAGGCTGGAAAAAGGGCTGCGCCCTGCCTGCGTTGACGCATGCATCGCCCGTACCAGATTTTTCGGCGAGATGGATGATATGGTGAAATTGATAAGAAAGAAACGATCGACCAGGGTTTCTCTCGGTTTCATCGGCGGAGAAACCACAACCGATCCGTCTGTGATCTATACCAGGTAATTCAGGAATAGATCCTGCTCCAGAGCGGTCCCTTCCGGGATTGGGGGGCCGCTCTTTTTTAACCAGAGGAGTTTTGTGTATGTCGATTGCCGAAAGAATAACTGCGGCAGTGCTCGAGCGAACCGTAAACATCCGGCAGGCGCTGTGCACGCGCTTTCTCACCCCGAAGAGCGACTGTACCTTCTGTAGCGATTCGTGTCCGGCGGGAGCGATAACATGTGGGGACTCCGGTGTCGAAATCGGACCGTCCTGCCTGAACTGCGGAGTCTGTCACGCGGCGTGTCCCACCGGCGCCCTGGGCCTCTCGCAACACGATGACGCCTCGATATTCGAAGACATTGAGCTGCCGGAAGGCCGGGAGAAATTTGTCATCTCATGCCTTCGAGGAGAGGGAGACGCCGATCTGCAGGTGAGTTGTCTCGGGCGGCTTACCGAACTTCTCTTGCTGCAACCGCTGCACCTGAGCCGTAGTGTCCAACTGGAAATCATCCAGCCGGCCTGTGATGAATGTCCAATGAAGAGGGCAATGGCTCGTTTTGAACATCTATTGATCCGCGCCGGGCATCTATTCACCTTGGCCGGGGCGGAACAGTTGACCATTTCTGTCCGCAGGATCCCCCTGCAGCCTCCTACTCGAAAATACGCAACTCGGGAAAACGGTTCCCGCCGCGAATTCCTGCACGCCATAGGGAAAAAAACAACGGATGTTATGGCTGCGGCTCTGCCTCAGACAGAACAGCAGGCAACCCCTCCGGTACCGGCTCATCGGGAGGGAAAAACCACGAGCCATAAACGCATCAAGCTCCTGGCATCATTACGAACGCTCACGGAAAAAAGCCTCAACCAGCCACTCTTCATTCCCGCCGCTGAAGCACTATTTGCGGAGATCTCCATCAATTCCCGCTGTACGGCATGTGGTGTCTGTGCCGCCATCTGTCCGACCGGCGCCCTGAAAATGAACAAGGATCAGGAGACTGTCAGCATTCATTTTCATGCAGGAACGTGCGCGGGTTGCGGCATCTGTGCCGCCGTCTGCCGCTTATCCGCCATCGAGCGGGGCGAAACGGTTCTGCTTGAGAGACTGCTGGCTGAAAGCGAGGTCCAGGTGTTTACCGCGACCCGCCGGGAGTGCCGTGTCTGCCGTCTCGATTTTACCGGTCAGGGTGTCGACGGGATTTGCCCCCTCTGCGTACACCGGGCCCAGCGGAGGCAGGCTGCTTTACATAATCTTTTACAAACCAGAGAGCTTTGAAAGAACTATGAATACTTATCACACATCGTTTGGTGAACGCCGGGACATGTACCACTTCCTTTCCGGCCTTTATCTTGGGCCGCCGACTCCGTCAATGCTGGCTCTGATCAAGGAAAAAGGCCCGGCTGCATTTTTCCCTGTCGATGAGGAATCATCCCCATGGGTGAATGAAATGGAAAAATTTCGACACGAACTCATGGCAATGGCCGACCCCGCCTCGGAGATGGAGGCGGAACATACCTCTCTTTTTGTTTTGCCTTCAGGTGTCCTGCCGCACGAGGCCGTCTATCTCGATGAAAAAAAACGGCTGGGGGGAAAGATCACCATGGCGGTTGCCGGATTTTACAGGGATGCGGCTATTGAAATAAGCGACGCATGTATCGAAATGCCCGACCATCTCGGCATGGAGCTCGAGTTCATGGCGCGCCTGTGCGGACTGGCGGAAACGTTTCTGCAGGGAAACGATCAAATCTCGCTCCATCTTTGCCTGAAATTGCAGCAGGATTTCATGAGCCGGCATCTTGGTCTCTGGGCGCCCCAGTGCTGCAATGAAATATTACGTCAAGCGACACACGGCCTATACCGTGCGGCAGCAATGATCACCCTGTCATTTCTTGCCGCCGAAAAGGAATACCTTCAAGAGTGCCTCGAACAGACAGGCAAGGAGAATTGGCTATGGGAAAGTTCAACAGTTTGATCGGCGCATTGTCTCTGTTGTTCGTTGCCGGCTTATGCCTTCCGCTACGGGCGGAAGAGACGGATCCCGGTGAAAGGCCGGGGAAGCTTTATCCCGATCCTCACAGCGTTCATTTGAGTGTAATGGATCAGAACGTCCCAGAACTTAACCGGGATGATGTCGTGGATTGGGCGGCTCTCATCCGTGAGATGCAGAAGGTATCGCCGGATGTATCTCTCAGCCCCGAGATCAAAATGCTGCTCGACGTGGTCACTCCCGCTGCGATGAGCGAGAGCGACCAGGACGCCTTCATCAATGAACTGAATACCATCCTCAGGTTCTGGGCCGAAGCCGAGAGAAGTAAGGAAACAGTGCAGGATGATCTGGGTCTCAGATGGCGGCTCCGGGCCCGGCTGATCGGCTATTTGCCGAGCCTTGCGCCAAGACAGGCCGGTTCCGAATTGCCGGCGATGACCTGCCTCACATGTCATAGCGGCGAAGAACTGCAGGCCGGAACGTATCTAAAGAGGCAGCGCCTGGCCCCTCTCAACACGGAAACCGTTCTCGACTGTGTCGCCAAGGCGCTGGCGGAAGGCAGGAGGTTGGAGGAATGCGAGAAACTTGCCGAAACACCGACGCAGACGGAAATCGAGCCCTATGGGGGATCGGGCAATTATATCCAACGAAAGAAAAACGATACCGACATCAGCTTCCACGTCGGGATTCAGCCTGAGAATCCGTATACATTCAAGCCGCTGTTGAAGAATCTTTTATGTGTCGAATGCCACAGTGTCGGCAGAAAAATCAATGAAATCAAAAAGAAAGACGGCACAGTGAAAAAGGTCCCTCTTTTTTACGGGCTTGGGGCGGGAGTCGCCGACTCGGCGCAAGAGGCCACCCATTTGGGGGAGAATTAAGTTATGCAGTACATCTTTAAGAAATTGCTCCCGGCAATCGGCGTAATGACCTTTTCCTTGACTGCAGTCCAGGCAAGCGCCCAGTCCGCGCAGGATAACCAGCAGGAGTATATCAAAAAACTTGAGCAACGAATTGCCACCCTGGAATCGATGGTCAACACCCTGGTAACCAAACCGAAGGAAAATGCATCTCCCGAGACCAAGGCAGCGCCGGCGCCGGCAGAAGATACCCAAACACCGGACGATGAATGGGGGGCGCCGGCGGTGGCTGTCGACACCGCCACAGGCCGGGACGAGGAAGCCAGAAGACGGCTTTCCGAGATTGAAACCTGGCAAAAGAAAACGGAAGCAAAAGCTGCCAAGGAGGCTGAAGAACAAGAACAATTGGCGAAGTTCGATTTTAGCGGAAAGTACAAGCTGCGACTGAATTCACGCGATAACCTGCATCTGAACAATCCGGCTCAGTTCTGGAGCTTCGACGATGATACGTTTATCGACCAGCGGTTCCAACTCAAAATAGATGCCGAATATGGCCCACTCTCCTCTGTCCTGGTGCTCGACAAGGGCAACTTTGTTTTTGATTGGAAAGAGGGAAGCGAAGGGACCCTGGATCGCTGGGGAGAATTCCAGACCGTCACCTCGGCTCTGGTCAGGGAGTTGTATGCGCAATATACCGGCGCCTTCGTCGTCAAGGGCGGACGCCAGAGTCTCATGCTGGGAAATGGCGGTGTGGTCCTGGAAGGTCCTACCGACGCCGTCAAACTGGTCTACCCCATCGGCGACCTTCCCCTGGCGGGGCAAACTTCTTTGACAGCTGCCTATCTTGCCGTATCGGGTGGCTTTCGTAATTATGACAATTTCACCTATCCGGCCGGAGACCGTTCCGCCGTTCTGGGTCTTGCCAATGAACTCGACGGCTACCTCCTGAGTTTCGACCTGAAACCGTTTCGTAATTTCAGGGTCGAACCTTATTTCCTTAAGGTTTTCGACGATGGCTCATTTGGTGATCCTGACCTTAATCTCGACAAGGATTTCGATGTCGCGACAACCCCCAGGGACGGTCAGTTCGAACCCTTCTGGTCCGGCCTCGCCATCAACGGCACGGCGGGGAACTACAGTTTTACCGGCGACCTCGTGTACCTCACGGGTTCGGCCACTTCCGATCGGGATTATGATGCGTATGCCGCCCTCTTGAGAGGTGACTACGCTTTCAGCGATGGGAGCTTCTTTGAAAAATTCTCTCTCGGCCTCGAAGCAGGCAGAGGGTCGGGGAACAGCGCCGAAGAACAATTGCTCGGAACCGGGGATGTCAAAAATTTCAACGGGCTATTCCTGTGCAAGGAACGGCGCAAATTCGGCAACATTTTCAGCCAGGACCTTCATGCCGGCTACTTTTTTGCCGACAGCAACCTGGCCAATGTCACGTTCGCCAGGGCGATAGCGGGATACGAACCTTTTGCCGGGGTGAAAGGCGAGCTTTCCCTGGCCTTGCTTCGGACTACGGAATCGGTACTGCAGGGCAGGGGGCCGACGGGGGACTGGAGCCGGGGGGCCGCTTCCTTCTCGGAAACGACCAACGATATCGGCTGGGAGGTCGATTTCAATCTGAGCTTTCCCATCATGAAACGATTAAACGGCTTTTTCGAGAGCGGCTATTTTGTTCCGGGCGATGTTTATCGTCTCGCGAACGGGGATGATCCCGACCCGGCGTATGTGTTGGTGGCAGGGATTGAATTCGTCTTTTAAGCGATGACCGCAACACAATGCCGGGCAAAGTCGAAATACTGGCCATTCCCCGCAAAGGCATGGGGCCGATGGATGTGCAGTTCGAGGCAATCGTGACGGAACTCCAGGGAACGATACGTTTCCGATGGCATTTCGGCGATGGCGAAGAAAGTTGCGACAAGGTTCCCCCGCCTCATCTCTATCAAGCCGGCCAATACAGTGTCGTGCTTGAGGCGGTGGATGTCTCGGGCAGGCGATATACGGCAAGCATTGGCATAGACGCGGCATCACCGGGCTGAGGAGGAGGCTCCTGCGCCCTGGATGGGCCGCGATAATCGAGACTTTTTAAACTCAACTCAACTCAAGCAAACAACAACCAAAGGAGTAGGACAAGTGTTGCGAATCGTAAAAGCGTTACAGGCAGTATTGATGTTGGGAGTATTTTTTTCAGCGTGTCTTCCGGCTTTCGCCGATGAGGCCTCCACCGTAAGGGCCACCCGGGTTGACGGCGCGGTAACAGTGAATGGCGCGCCTCTCAAGGAAGGCACGGTGATCTCCAGGGACGATAAGATTGAAGCTCCGGTTAACGCCGCTGCCGTACTCAGCTGGTCGAACGGCAGCATGATCGAGGTGTACCCGGGGGCTGCGGTGGTATTGCGCGGTGTAATGTACGAAGCGGATCGAAAACTCGAAAAGTCATTGATCACCCTGGAAAAAGGTCGAATTTTCGTCAAGGCGCAGGTTCCCGAGCACCTCTTCGCCCATTTCAGTATCTCTGTCGGCAACAGTTCCTTGATGTGCCAGGGGGCGGAATTCGGCCTGAGCTACAATGAAAAAAGCAAGGAATTTTCACTTCTGTCCCTGCTCGGGACTGTGGTGACGGAAATAAACGGCAGCAAAATCCGGGTGGACGAAGGCAAACAGCTTACCCAAGGGGCTGGACCTGCAGGAACCGTGGCGCCTGTGCCTGAGAAAACCATTGCGTCATTATTGCAGACCTCGAAACGCCTGGGGGGAAGCCTGCTCATGGAGGAGGAAATGGGCAAGGCCGGCGGCCCACTTTCCGTGAAGATCGGAGGGGTTCGGAATCGTCGCGGCAATGCCCCCTACACCGTTCAATTCAAGGCGCTTGCCGGAGGAGGCAGCGGGAAATTAGCCAAGGTTCACTGGCAGTTCGGCGGCGGGGAAAACGCCGAGGGCCAGCAGGCATCACATACCTTTACTCAAGGCGTGTATGTCGTCGTCCTTACGGTGGAAGATGCAAATGGCGAGAAAGCATCCGCGCAAATGAACATCTCGGTTGAAGAGGATTGCGGGTGTTAGAGGTCCACTCTGGTGGCCTGCGATAGCTGTCTCAGGCCACCAGAGTGATTTCAATCATCGGAGATATCATCGGCACAGGGGAAATCGTGTTCTTTCAGTTTTCGCCATAACGTTCCCCGGCTGACCCCCAATCGTTTGGCGACATCCTTTTTCACCCCGCCCATCTCCTCGAGCGCCTGGGCAATAAGCTCTTTCTCCATAGTTTTGATCTTCTCCGGGAGAGGCAAGGTATCAAGGGCCCCCGGACCGGCCTCGAGACCGCACTTTTTGCCCTCCGTCTCTGCTGCCCTTGCCATAGCCTCCGGAAGGTCGTAAGGCTCAATGATGTTGCCCTTGCAGAAAGTAGCAGCCATTTCAATCGCATGCTTCAGTTCCCGGACATTGCCGGGAAACTCGTGCGACATCAACACCCGCATGGCTGCCGGTGATACGGTGACTTGGGCGGTACCGTTTTTTTTCGCGATCTTTTCTGAAAAATGTCGCACCAGCAGAGGGATGTCATCCCGGCGCTGCCGCAAGGGAGGCAGGGTAATGGGCAGGACATTGAGACGGTAATAGAGATCCGCCCGGAAGCGATGAGCATCTTTTTCTTGCTCGAGATTTTTCGCGGTGGCATAAATAGTTCTGACATCGACCTTCACCGATTCATTGCTCCCCAAGCGTTCGAATGAAAGGTTCTCGATTACGCGCAAAAGTTTTGCCTGCAAGGCAAGAGGCATGTCGCCTATTTCGTCAAGAAAAAAAGTGCCGCCGTGGGCCGCCTCGAATTTTCCCATTCTTCGCTGTAAAGCTCCGGTGAAGGCACCTTTTTCATGCCCAAAGAGTTCCGATTCGAGCAGGGCTTCCGGAATAGCGGCACAATTGATTTTGACCAAGGGTTTATCGCGCCTGGCACTCAGTTCATGGATGGCGTTTACCACCAATTCCTTGCCGGTGCCCGACTCACCCTGGATAAGTACTGCCGAATCGGTTCGTGCCACGGCGCTGATTTTTTCGAAAAGAGCCTCCATGACCGGCGTTTCCGCTATAATTTTTTCAGAAAAACGGCATTGCTGCAGTTCTTCTTTCAGTCTGGAATTTTCGCACTCGAGTTCTCGCTGTCTCAGAAACCGAGCGATGATCATTTGCAGTTCTTCCTGGTCGAAGGGCTTTGCCAGATAATCGTAGGCGCCATCTTTTATGGCTGCGACCGCATTCTTCACTTCAGCGAAGGCAGTGATAATGACAATTCCCGTATCCGGTGAAAAGTTCTTCACCCTTCTCAAAACCTCAAGCCCGTCAGTATCAGGCAACCTTACATCGGTCACAACAAGATCGAAATATTGCTGTGCAGCGAGTTCGATACCCTTGGTGCCCTTATCGGTTGCAACAACATTGTAGCCGGCAGCCTTGAGGCCGTGCATAAGGCCCAGGCGCATGGATCGTTCGTCTTCGATCAACAATATTTTGTACATTTGCTTGGCTAATCTTTCCTAAACTCATGGGTGATAAGAGTGGATGAAACATTGGTTTATTGCGAGATTAATACTACCCCATACCACGCTGTAATAGCAAATCCCGATAAACGCCACATGGCCGTGCGGAGCTGTCCACTGCCTGTTTCAAGTCTGAAACATTTCCACTTGATTCGGTTGAATTCTTGAAACATCTTTTTTGATCCCTCCCTGGTGAACTGGGAAAAATTCTGAAATTTCAAGCAAGTTAGGTCTTACTTCAGGGAGTGGTACGCATGTTGCTCTGCCGGAAGAAATGTGGGGACGCGGTTCGGTGACTGAATGTCGCCTCCAGGGCGGGAAACCGCTGCTGCAAGTGAAGCGTCTTCAAAACTAACGCGAGGAAACAATGAAAAAATTTTCTCTGGTGGGATTTTCGGTTGATCATCCGAAGCTGGTCGTCTTTCTTTCTCTTCTGATCACAGTCGTTTTCATGACGCAGTTCCCGAAGATCAGGATCGACACCAACCCGAAGAACATGCTTCCGGCCGACTCCGATGTGCGGGTATGGAACGACGAGGTGGACAGGACCTTCGGCCTTTACGAAGACACCATCGTCCTCGCCGTGGTCAACGAGAAGGGCGTGCTGAATACGCAGACTCTCGCAAAGATCGGCCGGATCACTGACGGCATACTCGGCATCAAGGGAGTGGCAGCGAGGGACGTGAACAGCTTTCCCACCATCACCAACGTGACGGCCGAAGACGGCATATTGCGGGTGGCGCCCCTCATGACCAAGGTTCCAGAGACCGCGGAGGAGCTGGAAGCCCTGCGCCGGCAGCTCTTCGGCAATCCCCTCTTCGTCGACCGGATTATCTCCCGGGACGGCAAGACGGCCGCGATCTACGTACCGCTGGAACAAGGCGCGAGCGGCAAGGAGGTGGCCGACCGGATCCGGGAGATCGTCGGGAACGAGCAGGGGGACGAGAAGTATTTCATCGCCGGCGATCCGGTCGCCCGGGATACCTTCGGCGCCGAGATGTTCAAGCTCATGGCGATCTTCGCCCCGATCGCGGGGATGATCATGCTGCTGGTGCGCTACCTGATGTTCCGGGACCTCTTTCTCTCCGTTGCCCTGATGATGGATGCGATGATCAGCATCGTCTGGAGCATGGGGCTGCTGATCGGGCTCGGCTTCCCCGTGCACATCATGGCCTCGATGGCCCCGGTCTTTTTGATGGCGATCGCCACCGACTCCATCCACATCTTCAACGAGTTCTATTTCCGCTACCGGGAGCGAAAGGACAAGCGGGCCGCCATCATCGAAACGATGCGGGCGGTGGCCAGGCCCGTGCGTTATACGGCGCTCGCGACCGCCGCGGGTTTTGCCGTGCTGCTCTTTATGAACATCGTGCCCGTGCAGGTCTTCGGCGGCGCCATCGCCTTCGGCACGGTGGCTCTCAGGATCCTCAGCTTCAGCTTCATCCCCGCCATGTTCACCTTCGTGAAAGATGAAAAGATCGCCCGAATCGCCGCAAGCGAGGATGCCGCCGCCGGCCGGACCTCGCGGTTTCTCCGCTCTCTGGCCGGCTGGGGAGCGCACCACCCGAAGGCCACGGTGCTGGCCTGCCTGGCGCTCTTCGTCGTGGCGCTCCTCGGGATCTCCCGGCTTCATGTCAACAACAACATGGTGGAATGGTTCAAGCAGGAGAGCGAGATCCGGGGCGCCGACCGGGAGATCAACCGGGCCCTCGGCGGCACCTCCCTCGGCTATGTCGTCGGCATCTCCGAGGAGGAGGGGTTTGTCAAAAATCCGGAGACGATGAAGTATCTGGAAGGGCTCCAGCGCCATCTGGAACAGCTCCCGGTAGTCGGCAAGACTTTTTCGGTAGCCGATTACGTCAAGCGGATCAACCGCGTTCTGCACGATGACGATCCCCGGTACGATCAGATTCCGGACTCGAAGGAGGCGATCGGCCAGTACCTCTTTCTCTTCAGCATGTCGGCCAAACCGTCCGATCTGGACAACGTCGTCGACCCCTCCTTCCGGGAGGCGAACATCTGGGTTCAGCTCAAGACGTGGGACGCCCAGGGGATGGAGACGGTTATTCGCGCCGTGGACGAATACAGGAGGACGCACCCCATCGCCATGGAGCTGAAGCCCGCGGGGATTGCTTACTTCAACCTGGTGTGGAACCATGAGGTCCTGTGGGACATGGTCAAGGGCTTCATCCTGGCGCTGGTGGTGGTTCTGGCCATCCTCGCCTTCGACTTCCGGTCGATCAAGTGGGCGCTCATCGGCTATGCACCCCTCCTGTTCACCATCCTCCTCATCTACGGCGCCATAGGCTACGCCGGCAAGGACTTCGACATGCCGATATCCGTGCTGTCGTGCCTCTCCCTCGGCATGGCCGTCGATTTTGCGATCCATTTTGTCAGCCGGTTCCGCCAACGATTGGCCTCGGATCCAAACGCCGATCTCACCGAAGCCCTGTTGTGGACCGCTGCCCGGCCGGGCAAAGGGATCCTGCGCAATGCCATCCTCTTTGCGGCGTCATTCGCGGTGATGCTCTTTGCCCCCCTCACCCCCTATATCACGGTCGGGGCCTTCATCGTCACCATGATGCTCCTGAGCGCCGTCATGACGATCATCTTCCTGCCGGCCCTGATCACCCTGGCGCAGGGGTGGCTGCCCGAGTTGAGGCAGCGGGCCAGCGATCGGCAATCGGGGAAACACAATTTCGTTCAGTAAAGGAGGACACAATGAGAATCCTGTTTGCATGTTGCTTGATGGCAGTTTCGACGCTCTTCTTCTCACCGAATTCCTATGGCCTGGAGGCAAGGGAAATCATCCGGAATTCCCAGGCGGCTTTTCTCTACCCCGGCGATGATTTCAAGGCCAGGGTGCTGATGAAGCTCGTCGGTAAAGGCGGCCAGGAGAGGATCAGAGAGTTGACTCTCCTGCGGAAGAATTATGGGGAGACCGGCGGCGACCAGAAGTATTTCATGTACTTTTTCCAGCCGCTGGATGTGAAGGACATGACCTTCATGGTCTACAAATACCCGGGCAAGGACGACGACCGCTGGCTTTTCATCCCCGCCCTCAACATGGTCAGAAGGATTGCCGCCCAGGACAAGAGATCGAGCTTCGTCGGCTCTGATTTCACCTATGAGGACGTTTCCGGGAGGGATCCGGAAGAGGACACTCACGCTATCGCCAGGGAGGAGAAGCTGGGCGATCGGGACTGCTACGTGATCAAAAGCACGCCGAAAGAGGGGGGGATGGAATACGAATACAAGCTCTCCTGGATCGACAAGGTCACCTTCCTGCCGGTCAAGGAGGAATACTACGACCGCCAAAGTGAACTGTACAAAGTCTTTACGGCCGAGGAAATGGCGGAGGTGAAAGGGTTCCCGACGGTGACGAAAAGATCGATGAAGAACCTGCAGAGCGGCCACAGGACGGAGGTAACCTACCTGAAAACCGATTACAACCTCGGGGTCGGCAACAGCCTGTTTACCGAGCGGTTTCTCAAACAGCCGCCGAAGAAATGGATCGATTAGCAGGGCGCGAGAAGTGGGGGGTGTGATGAAAATCGTCTGGCAGATAGTATTCGGCGCGGCGCTGCTGTTCGTGTGGTTCCCCTACGCCTGGGCGCTCGATCTTTCCTTCCAGGGCTTTCTTCAGGGCAATTACACCGCCGACACCGCCGCCTCCAACCCGGACGGCGGCGATTTCAAGTGGGCGGAAGAAAGGGCCCAGTTGCAGCTGGACGTGGCGAAAGACTACGTTCAGCTGCACCTCAAGACGGACGCCTTCTACGATCACGTCGATACCGATGCCGATGTCGAACTCCGGGAAGGCTACCTCGATTATGTGGCGCCGAGCTGGGATGTCCGCGCCGGCAGGCAGATCATAACCTGGGGGGTGGGCGACCTGGTTTTCATAAACGACGTTTTTCCCAAGGATTATGAGGCGTTTTTCTCCGGACGGCCGCTGGAATATCTGAAGAAGGGGGTCGACGGAGTAAAAGCCGGCTTATATCCGGATTTCGCTTCCTTCGAAATAGTCGTCATCCCCTTTTTCGAGCCGAACAACTTTCCCGATCCGGCGCGATTCCACCTGTTCGATCCGATACCGGGGATTGACAGGAAGGAGGAGGAGCCGGCCACCAGTCTCGACAACGTGGAGGTAGCGGTGCGGGCATACCGGAACCTCGCCGGCTTCGACGCCTCCTTGTACTCTTACCGCGGCTTCTTCCGGCAACCGTCGGCGCTGCCGGATGACTCGTCCGCACCGACCAGGCTGACCCTCTTGTATCCCGAACTCTCCGTGTACGGCGCCAGCCTGCAGCGAAACGCTCTTGACGGCCTGGTGAGCCTCGAGGCAGGTTATTACGATTCGCGCGAGGACAGAGATGGCGCGGATCCCATGCTGCCCAATTCCCAGACGCGATTTCTGGCTGGTTATCAGAGGCAGCTATGGGAGGACTGCACCCTGGGACTGCAATATTATGTCGAGTACATGAACGATTATTCCGAGTACGAGCGGAACGTCCCGCCCGGGTTTCCCAGGGAAAAAGAGTGGCGCGACCTGGTCACGGTGCGGCTGACCCAACTGCTGCGGCATCAGACCCTTGCCCTTTCCTGGTTTTCCTTCTGGAGTCAGGCGGATAACGACTACCTGCTCAATCCCGAAGTAAAGTATAACCTCACCGACCATCTTTGGGCGGCCGTCGGCGGCATGATCTTCGGCGGCGAAGAGGAGTCGACCCAGTTCGCCCAGCTGGATGAAAACGACAATGTTTATTTGCAGATGAGATACAGTTTCTGACGGAAAGAACAGGACGTTGCTTGGTCTCTAACTCGTTGTTGAGGACGACGCGGAGATCGCAACGCTTTGTTTGCCAGGATCTCAAAAATTATTATTGACAGTGTGCTGCAAAATACATAAATAGATATTTATGTATTGTTCCGGTGTGACCATAAAGCCCATGACGGGATTTACTGGGCCGAAACGGGGCAGGATAATGGCAGGAGAACAAACGATGCATGATGATTTTGATAATCCGACGGCAGTACCGGTCGATGAGGAATTCATGTTGGTCAATGAAGAATTTCAGACAGTTGCCTTTCTGGCAAAGTGCCTGTCCGACGAAAACAGATTGAAGATCCTCTTCTGCATCAGCCGGGGGAAAAAGGCCGTGGGCAGCATTGTCGAAGAACTGGGCCTCTCCCAACCGCTCGTTTCCCATCATTTGAAGGAACTGAAACGCTCCCTGCTGGTGAAAATCGAACGCAGTGGCCCTTTCATCTATTACGAACTGTCCAACCTCGCCATTCTTGAGGCAATACGGGATTTGCACACGGTGGCAAAAGATCTGCTGTCGGCACGGACAACCTTTTAGTACCTTACAGGTTATTTCTTGCTTTTTTGCAAGAATAACCTGTCTAAAGGTACTTATACCCCCTTGTGGGGTGTTAATTACATTGCAGGAGGTTAGAGGCTGCTCATGAACGAAATTGAAAAAATACTCAACAGTTTGGACCCCGCAGAAGCGGCAACCCAGACCGCAGCCGCGCTGAAACAGCTGCTCCCGCTGCTCGGCGAGGAAGGCCGGAACCGGTTTATCATGGATCTCTTGGGCGAAACCGGGCAGGACAAGATTTCCAGCATGGTCCATCTCTGACTTGCCGAGTGCATGGGCGAAGGTGTCGACCCAACGCAAATGTGTCAGAGCCTGGTGGACAAAGTGGCGCAGTCCAAACAACTGATGGCGATAACCGATCCCGATCTGCTGGTGCTGTTCGAAGACTGGTTTGAAGAACTGGAGGATGAGATCATTACACTTATCGATAGATACGGCCCGCAGAATGCCGAGGAGCTTGCCCGAAGAATCGGGCTCTCTCTGCGGGGCTCGACATTTCTTCTGTCTAAACTCAAACGCGAAGGAAAGATATGATTTCAATGAGTTGTGATTTTAACGGGTTGTGTGCCCATCCTGTTGGTGCGCATGGCGCACCCTACGAAGCACCAACGCAGTTCGAAATAAGACGCAGTTCGAAATAAGGTTGATCTCAAGAAGGACCTCGCTATGCAAAACAACAAAACGACATTTGCCGCAATCATAGCGGTATTGCTGACAATCGGCAGTCTCTGGCTGACCAATCAGGCGGTTACGCCCAAACAGGCCACGTGGGACGATGTGCTGGTCGAAGGGAAAAATGGTGGGTACCAGATAATTACCACCGATGAACTTGCCAAGCGCTACCAACAGGATGCCGGCAGCCTGCTCCTGGTCGATACCCGCCAGGAGTGGGAGTACCGGACCGGGCATCTCAAAGGAGCTGGAAATTTCTCCATGGAGCCGACAGCCTGGGCAAGATGGCGCAAGGCGGCGGCACTCGAGAACTTTCTCGGGCCGGATAAAGATCGAGCCCTCGTCTTCTACTGAGCGGGCCTGACATGAGTCCGCAGTGACTCGGCGGCCCGGGTGGCCGTAAAACTTGGTTACAAAAACGTCTATCGCGATCCGTACGGCTACCCCGAATGGCAGGCGAGGGGCTTGCCGGTGGCGAGTGCTCCCGCCGGCCTCGCGCAGGCAAGCGAGGAGGCCAAAGCACCGGGGCCGCTCTACGGTTGGGCGATGATCTGGACACTCCTTGGCATTTTTGCCGGCGGCATGGCCTTGAACCTTACCCCCTGCGTCTATCCTCTGATCCCCATCACCGTTTCCTATTTCGGCGGCCAGGTAAGTAAAGGAGGGGAAGGGCGCGGCAGACTCGTGGTGCACGGCCTCTGTTACATGCTGGGCCTCGCGCTTACCAACTCGGCGCTCGGGGTGGCGGCCTCTTTGACCGGCGGTCTCATGGGGGCGATGCTGCAGAATCCCATCGTCCTCGTCGTCGTTGCCGCCGTACTGGTTCTTTTTGCCACCAGCCTCTTCGGCCTGTGGGATATGCGCTTGCCGAGCGGCCTCACCCAGGCTGCGGCAAAATCCTATACCGGCTATTTCGGCAGCCTCTTCATGGGACTCACCCTCGGCGTGGTTGCCGCCCCCTGCATCGGTCCATTCGTGCTCGGCCTGCTTACCTGGGTCGCGAGTATGGGCAGTCCGTGGCTCGGCTTCATCATCTTTTTCACCTTGAGTCTGGGGCTTGGGCTACCGCTCTTCTTCCTGGCGATTTTTTCCGGACAATTGGAGAAACTTCCCCGTTCCGGCGGCTGGATGATCTGGGTGCGAAAACTGATGGGCTGGGTGTTGGTCGGCATGGCCGCTCATTTCATTCGGCCCATTCTTCCCGGCCACGGGGGAACCATTCTGCTGGCCGTCGTTGCCTTGGCAGCGGGAGTGCACCTCGGCTGGATCGATAAAAGTCAGGCAAATTTCCGCGTTTTTCCCCTGCTGAAGGGTATCGCCGGTGTTGCCGGTCTGGTCCTGGCGACTTTTCTTGTGGCATCCTGGGCGATGCGAGGCGAGGGCGTCGCCTGGCAGCCGTATGATGAGAAAATTCTCCAGGAAGCAAAAACTCTGGAAAAGCCGGTCATCATCGATTTTTACGCCACCTGGTGCACGCCATGCCGGGAATTGGAGGAAGTTACCTTTCATAATGCGGCGGTGGTCAAGGAGGCCGGAAGCGATTTTGTCATGGTCAAGGTGGATGTCACCAAGGGCGGCAATCCGCTCTATGAACGGTTGCTGCAGCAATATGGCGTGAAAGGCGTGCCGACCATCGTCTTCCTCGATGCAAGCGGCAAAGAAAGGCCGGATCTTCGTCTGGTGGATTATCTTCCGCCGGACAAGTTCCTGCAGCACATGGCTGGTATAAAGGATGTTCCGATTAAAAACTAACAAAGGAGATCAACAATGTTGAAGGTGCGATTTTTTCTTAACGAACCAAACGGCAAGCCGTGAAAGAATTTTCAGGAAATGATGCCCAGGTTGGGCGGGAAATATCAGGATATTGAAATCGAGGTCATGTCCAAACCCATCGCCGAATACCAGAACGACGAGTACTTCGCCCTTGACCTGCCGGTAGCTCCGGCCGTCATGGTGGGTGACGAGATTGTGGTGGAAGGGGCGAATATCGCCCAGGATAAAGTGGAGAAGGTAATCTGCCGATGCCTGGGGATAGCCGAACCGGAGACGGAAAAGAAGGGGATTCTGGGGCGTCTTTTTGGCCAATAATCACCTTCAATGAGGATACCTTGTATGAAAAAGAACATGATTACTCTGTATGTAAATGATCCAATGGGCAAGCGCTGAAGCGGGAATATGCAGGCCGCCAGGCAGGCGGCCGAGGAGTTGGGTGCGGAGCTTACCGTGATAAAAAAGACTTCCGAGGAATACGGCCGGGAAGAAAATCCGCCACCGTGTCCATCGGTGGCAGTGAATGATCATTTCATAGTTCGCAACGGTACGGTCACCTATGAGGATCTCAAGCAGGCAGTCGGTAAGAATGGATAAGAAAATTGTCATCAAGGCGGCAATCCTGGCGCTGTTCATCGGTGCGGCGATTGTTACGGTACGCTTCACTCCGATAAAAGATTCGCTCACCCCGGCGCATATCGCTGCCCTGCTGGAGACCGCCGGTATCTGGGCGCCGGCGGTATATATTCTCTTCTACGCCGTTGGTGCGTGCCTCTTTATTCCCGGCACACTGCTCACGGTGATCGGCGCCGCCGTGTTCGGCCCGTACCTGGGTTTCGTCTATGTTTGGCTGGGAGCGATGCTGGGGGCTTCCGGCGCCTTTCTGATCGGCCGCTATCTGGGCAGGGATTTCGCCGCCTCGCTCATCGGTCCGCGTCTGAAGAAATACGATGAGGCCATCGGTCGGAATGGCTTTGCCACGGTCCTTTATCTGCGGCTTATTTATTTTCCGTTCACCCCGATGAATTTCGGCATGGGACTCACGAAGGTACGGTTTCGGGAATATTTCTCGGGAACGGCCCTCGGTATCATGGTGGGCACCTTTATTTTTACATTCTTTGTGGGGACGATACAAGAGGTCTGGGCCGGTGGTCGGTGGGAGGAGTTGTTGAGCTGGAAGGTCGTGGTCTCACTCGCGCTCTTCGTCTTCTCATTTTTCATCCCCAAAATCCTGAAAATGTCACGGATGACCAAAGAAGCCGAAACTGTTTAAGCAAGAACTGCCAGCAAAGGAGGGCGCTTTCCAATGGTCTTGCTGGAAACTGAGAAAATCGTTCGCTTAGGCATCTTCTTCGCCATCTTCGTCGTGCTGGCCATCGTGGAAATTTTCAGGCCGCGGAGGAGGTTGACCGTTTCCAAGGCCGGGCGGTGGTTCACAAATCTCGTTATCATCGCTCTCAATCCTTTGACGGTAGCCTTGATCTTCCCCGTTCTGCCCACCGGGGTGGCACTGCTCGCCGCCGAACACAATTGGGGGCTGCTCAGCCATCCGGCCATTCCCACATGGCTGAAATTTGTCGGCGGCTTTGTCCTGCTGGACTTGGTCGTTTATGTGCAACATGTCCTGCATCACGCCGTCCCGGTCCTCTGGCGCCTCCATCGGGTGCATCACACGGATCTCGATTTCGATCTGACTACCGGCCTGCGGTTTCACCCCCTGGAAATCGTCGTATCGATGGCCGTCAAACTGGCGGCCGTGGCCGCTATCGGCCCGCCGCCGCTGGCGGTTCTGCTCTTCGAAGTGGTCTTGAACGTCACCTCCCAGTTCAACCACAGCAATATTCACCTCCCTGAAAAGATCGACCGGCTGCTGCGCTTGCTGGTCGTGACGCCGGATATGCACCGGGTCCATCACTCGGTAATCGTCCGGGAGACGAACAGCAACTTCGGCTTCAATCTGCCATGGTGGGACCGGCTCTCTGGAACATACAAAGATCAACCCGTGGGAGGCCACCAGGATATGACGATCGGTCTAGCTCAATTCCGGGACCTGCGGCAACTTTCCCTGTTGCGGTTGCTGAGGTTGCCATTCTCAGGCGATGCCGGGGCGGTGCCCATAAACCGGCATTGATCATACGCAAGGCCATTGAGTTTTTGGGCGATGGCTCTCAAAATAAAGCCGGTCGGACGACATGAAATGACCCCATTGCTCATCTCTTTGCCTGCCGATAGATTCGGCTGTGTGATCGGCCTTCGTCGGCGAATGTTTTTGCAGACGAATATCCAACCGACAAAGCTGAATTTTGTACACCGTCGGCCCATGAATTGTTAATAAAGAGGGCAGGAGGAAAGAATCTATGAAATGTGTCGACCCCTGCATCATCAATTCCGTTACACTGGGAAACAAAACCTACCTGGTGAACGACAAGAATTACCTGAAAAACTTCCACGACTGGGATGAACGGATCCGGGACTGGCTGGCGTCCGCCGAGCAGGTCGAGTTGAGCCCGGAGCATATTCATATCATCGAGCTGCTGCGCAGGCTGTACTCCCAAAACAGCAAGCATCCGGTCCTCAGGATGATTACCGCCGATATGACCGGCCGGTTCGGCGCGGAAAAAGGCACGGTGAAATATTTCCACAGCCTGTTCCCGGGAGGGATTCACCAGGCCTTCCTCGTTGCCGGTTTGCCCATGCAGGATAGCTGCTGTTGACAGGCATCGTATACTTTTCCCCTTGAAGCCATTCGCCCTGATGAAGACAAGCCACCCTGGACCACCGATCGACAATTCTGAGATCCTGCTGATCCTCGGCACCGATCTGGCCGGTAAGGATCATTTTGCCAATGTCGTAACCGATGCCGCCGCCGTCGCCGGCATCAGGGTGGAGCGGCGGCGCGGTCGCTTCAGCGCCCGGCCTGACACGCGAAGGACCTCCGAGGGCAAAGGAGCCGTCAAGCTGTGTCTGGAATGGCTCTTCCTCGCCACGCTGCCGCTCTATTGCCGGCTGCTTCCCTATATCATTGCCGTTCTCGTCCGCTGCGATCTGCGGCTTTTTCGTGCTCCCAAGTCCGTTTCGCTGATTGTCGTCAGCCACACCGCGCTACGCCTGCTGGCTTTCGCCCTGGGCCATATCTTCGACAGAGTCGAGGACATCAGGCTGCCTTCCGTAGTCGATGCCACGCTCCGGACCCTTGCTCCGGCCACCGGGGCGCGCACCGTGGTGCTCGATGTCGACCACGAGGTGAGGGCAGCGAGGCTGCAGGAACGGTTGCAGCGCGGCACCGTCGACTTCTTCGATAGCTATATGGAAAAGGATCCCCTCCGCTCCGAACGGATCGAGAGCTTTCTGGTCTGGATCGGCACGACCTATCTCGAGGCTGTGCGGATCGAAAACAACAATCTGAGCGATGCCGAGCTGCTGGCCTCTCTGCCGGAGGATCTGCGGAGAAGGTGTGGAACCGTCAGCCGCCCAATTCCCCCCGCACCAGATTGAGCATCCCGCCGGCGATCAGGCTCTGGCGCTGCCGCGTGGATACCTCCAGCAGGGTGGGGATAACGGTGCGGTCGATCATCACCGGGATTTCGCTATCGCCCCGTTCGATGCGGCTCTTGATGTCCAGGAGCTGGAGCACCGAGCTGGAGCTCAGCCGATCATAATCCGCCGGGTTCTTGAAAGTCAGCGGCAGGATGCCGAAATTGCACAGGTTGGCCTTGTGGATCCGGGCGTAGCTTTTGGCGATCTTGACCCAAACACCGAGATAGCGGGGGGCGAGCGCCGCATGTTCGCGGCTCGAGCCCTGGCCGTAGTTCTCGCCGCCGATCACTGCGCATTCGCCGAGCATCCGGCAGCGCAGATGAAACTCCGGGTCGAGCTGATAATAGACGAACTCGCTGATCGCCTCGATATTGGAGCGCAACGGCAGCACCTTGTTGCCCGCCGGCATGATGGCATCGGTCGAAATGTTGTCCGCCACCTTGATCGCCACTTTCACCGTTAGGTTCTCCGGCAGGGGACCCAGCTGCGGGAAGGGCTTGATGTTCGGTCCGCGCACCAGTTCCGTTGCTGCTGTCTCCTCGGTCGGGAGGGTGATGGAGGTTCGGTCGATCAGCCGCACTTCCGGCTCGTCGACCTTGGGGTAGGCCATTTCCGCCGAAAGCGTTCGCGGATCGGTGATTACCCCTTTCAGGGCGGCGGCCGCCGCGGTTTCCGGCGAGCAGAGATAGACTTGGTCGTCCTTGGTGCCGGAGCGGCCGGGGAAGTTCCGGGGAAAGGTGCGCAGGCTCACCTGACCGGTCCCCGGCGCCTGACCCATGCCGATGCAGCCGAGGCAGCCGGACTGATGGATCTTCGCCCCCGCCTGCATGAGGTCCATGATGCCGCCCGCGGCGATGGCATTCTCCAGAACCTGTCGGCTGCTGGGATTGATATGGAAATCGGTCTCCGGGCTGCTGTGCCGCCCCTGCATGATCTTCGCCACCCGGAGCAGGTCTTTCAAGCCGGTGTTGGCGCTTGAGCCGACGATGACCTGGTCGACTTTGGTCCCGGCGACCTGGGCGATCGCCACCACGTTGCCGGGCGACGAGGGACAGGCGATGAGCGGCTCGACTTTTGCGAGATCGATTTCGTCATAGAGATCATAGGCGGCGCCCTCGTCAGCGGAGAGGGGCTGCCAGTCTGCCTCGCGCCACTGGGCCGCCAGATACCTGCGGGTGTTGTCGTCGGACGGGAAAATCGAAGAGGTCGCCCCGAGTTCCGTGCCCATATTGCCGATAGAGGCCCTGTCCTCCACCGAGAGCGTTGTAACCCCCGGCCCGTAATATTCCACCACCATGCCCAGGCACCCTTTGACCCCGTAGCGGCGCAGCATCTCCAGAATAATGTCCTTGGCGCTGACCCATTCCGGCAGCCGGCCGACGAGTTTTACGCCCAATACCTTGGGGCAGGGCAGGTAATAGGGGCGTCCCGCCATGGCCAGCGCCACGTCGAGGCCGCCGGCCCCGAAGGACAGCAGGGAGAGCCCGGCGGCGGCCGGGGTATGGCTGTCGGCGCCGATCAGGGTGAGGCCCGGCTTGCCGAAATTTTCCAGATGGACCTGATGGGAGATGCCGTTTCCCGGCTTGCTGAAATGGATGCCGTACCGGGCGCAGGCGCTTTGCAGGAAGCGGTGATCGTCGGCGTTGCGAAAGTCGGTCTGGAGCAGGTTGTGGTCGACATACTGCGCGGCCAGGTCGACTCGGACCCGGGAGAGCCCTAAAGCCTCGAACTCCAGCATCACCATGGTGCCGGTGGCGTCCTGGAGGAGGGCGTGATCGATTTTGAGGGCGATTTCTTCGCCAGGCGTCAGGGTGCCCGCGAGTAGGTGGGGTTCGATGATTTTATGCGTTAGGTTTGCCATGCGCACCTCCTTTGGAGTGCAGGGGCGAAAGATTTTTCGCCCCTACGCAGACCTGTAGGGTGCGCCGTGCGCACCAACGGAACGACAAGAGCGGTGCGCACGGCGCACCCTACGTCATCCGTGAATGGCGCTCCCCGTCACATTCAATGCGGCTTCCTTCACTGCCTCGGCAAGCGTCGGATGGGCGTGGCAGACGCGGGCCAGATCCTCGCTGCTGGCGGAAAATTCCATCGCCGCCACCGCCTCGGCGAGCAGGTCCCCAGCCGCAGGACCGATGATGTGGACGCCCAGCAGCCTGTCGGTATCCCGGTGGGCGATAACCTTGACCATGCCGTCGGCATCACCCAGGGCGAGAGCCCGGCCGTTGCCTTTGAAGTAGAAAGAGCCGGTTTTGACCGGGATATTTTCTTCCTTCAGGGCCTCCTCGGTCCGGCCGACCCAGGCCACCTCGGGATGGGTGTAGACGATGCTCGGCACCGCCTGATAGTTGACATGGCCGTAGCCGGTGAAGAGTTGCTCGACGCAGGCCACCCCTTCTTCCGAGGCCTTGTGCGCCAGCATCGCTCCGCCGATGACATCGCCGATGGCATAGATTCCGGAAATCGAGGTCTGCCAGTGGGAGTCGGCAACGATAAAGCCCCGGTCGTCGACGGTACCGCCCAGTTCGGTAAAGCCTAAGGCCGCCGTGCACGGTTTCCTGCCGGTGGCGATGAGCACCTTGTCGGCTGAGAGCATTTCCCGGCCGGCGACGGCTATTCGGCAGCCTTCGTCCGTCCGGGCGATGCTCTCGATTTTCGCCCCGAGCAAAAACTTCATACCCTGCTTTTTCAGGAGGCGCAGGGCGAGCTTGCCGATGTCCCGGTCGGCGGTCGGCAGCACCCGGTCGAGATACTCCACCACCGTGACCTCCGCGCCCAGCCGCTGCCAGACCGAGCCGAGCTCCAATCCCACCGCGCCGGCCCCGGCCACCACCAGGCTTTTCGGGATCTCGGTAAAGGAGAGCGCCTCAGTGCTGGATACCACCTGCCTGCCGTCGATGATAACGCCGGGGATGGTGGCGGCCGTGCTGCCCGTGGCAATGAGGATGGCGCGGGCCGTCAGCTTACGACTCGTTTTGCCTTTCACCTCGACGGTATCGGAAGTCAGGAGCCGGGCCGTGCCGACAAACCTGTCGATCTTGTTTTTCTTGAAGAGAAACTCGACGCCTGCGGTGAGAGTTCCCACCACCGCATTCTTCCTCGCCATCATCGCCTGCAGGTCAAGCGTTACCTCCCCCACCGCAATCCCGTGGGCGGCAAGCCCGGTTGTACACGCCTGGTATTTGTGCGACGATTCGAGCAGGGCCTTGCTCGGGATGCAACCGACATTGAGGCAGGTGCCGCCCAGGGTCTGGTCTTTTTCCACGCAGGCGACCTTTTTCCCCAGCTGGGCCGCGCGGATGGCGGCGACATAACCGCCGGGGCCGGCGCCGATCACCAGGAGATCGTAGATTTTTTGGTCCTCTTTTTGGTTCTCGACGGCCATGGTCAGATCTCCAGGAGAAGTTTCTGCGGCTCTTCTATCCGCTCCTTGATGCCCTTCAGGAAGGTCACCGCCTCGCGGCCGTCGATGATGCGGTGGTCGTAGGAGAGGGCCAGATACATCACCGGCCGGATCACCACCTGGCCGGCCACCGCCACCGGCCGATCCTTGATCGCGTGCAGGCCGAGGATGGCGCTCTGCGGCGGATTGACGATAGGCGTCGACAGCATCGAGCCGTACACCCCGCCATTGCTGATGGTGAAGGTGCCGCCGCGCAGTTCCTCGGGCGTGAGCGTATTGTTCTTGGCTTTTTCGCCGAGAGCCGCGATCTGCCGCTCTATTTCGGCAAAGGTCAGCCGTTCGGCACGGCGGATCACCGGCACCACCAGTCCCTTGCCGCCGCCGATGGCCACACCGACGTCGATACTGTCCCGATAGACGATCTCGTTGCCGTCAATCATGGCGTTGACCAGGGGGAATTCCCGCAGCCCCGCCACCACCGCCCTGACGAAGAAGGACATGAAGCCGAGCCGCACCCCGTATTTTTCGGCAAACTGGGGGCCCAGATCTGCCCGCAGCTGCTTCACCGCCGACATATCCGCCTCGTTGAAGGTGGTCAGGATGGCCATGGTCCGCTTGGCTTCCAGGAGCCGGGTGGCGATGGTCCGGCGCAGCAGGCTCATGGGCACCCGGCGCTCCCTGCCCGGTTCTTCGCCACTCACTTCCGCCGCGGCAGGCGGCGCGGCCGGTACCGGCTCCGGCATGATGTCCTGCGCCTCGGTCCGGGCGGGGGCGCCAGGGCGCAGGCCGGCCGCCGCCCGAATGGCGTCCTCCTTCAATATCCTGTCGCCGGGGCCGGTGGGCGTCACCTGCTCGGCCGCAATCTTTTCCTGCGCCAGAATCCGCGCCGCCGCGGGCATGACCTTGGCCTCCAGGTCCGTGGCTTTTTCCTCTTCCTCTGGCGGCGGGGCTTCTACCGTCTCGGCAGCCTTCTTCTCCGGCTTTGCGGCGGCCGACCCGGATTCGGTGTCAATCCGGGCAATGACGTCTCCGGAATGAGCCTTTTGCCCCTGCGGCTTGACAATTTCCACCAGAACCCCTTCCCGGGGCGAGGGCAGCTCCACCGTGGCCTTTTCCGACTCGATGGCGACCAGCGAATCGTCCGTATGGACCATGTCGCCGATATGTACCAGCCACTCGCCGATCTCCACTTCGCTGATCGATTCCCCCAGGTCGGGCACTCTGATTTCGATGATCATCCTTTTCCCCCTCTCTTGAATGCTTGATGGATCAACAGTGACTGTTCGAGCTTGTGGCTGGCGGCCGATCCGGTCGCAGGCGTGGCCGATTCGGGCCGGCCGACCTTGTCGAATTGCCAGTGTTCCCGGAGGAGTTCCCCAAATTTCATGCGGATGAAGGGATAGGCACCCATATTGAGGGGCTCTTCCTGCACCCAGGTGAGTGGAATTCCTCCGGGGTAGCGGGATAAAGCGGTCATGAGCGTCACCTCCGGCAGGGGGTAGAGCTGCTCCAGACGGACGATGGCGACATTGGTCAGGTCCCTCTCCTTGCGGCCGTTCAACAGGTCGTAATAGACCTTCCCGGTACAGAGCAGGATATGGCGGACGTCTTCGGGCGGAACCTCGGGATCGGCAAGGATTTTATGGAAGGTGCCGGTGGTCAGCGCCGTCAGCGGCGATACGGCCAGGGGATGGCGCAAGAGACTCTTCGGCGACATGACGATCAGCGGTTTTCTGATCCGGCGCATCACCTGACGGCGCAGGAGGTGGAAGATCTGGGCCGGTTCGGTGGGCGACACCACCTGATAGTTGTCTGTTGCTGCCATGGCGAGGAAGCGCTCCAGTCGAGCGCTGGCATGCTCCGGCCCGGTGCCTTCAAGGCCGTGGGGCAGAAGCAGCACGAGCCCGGACAACAGGTTCCATTTGGTCTCGGCCGAGGCGATGAACTGATCGATATAGACCTGGGCGGCGTTGGCGAAATCGCCGAACTGCGCCTCCCAGATCACCAGGGATTCGGGGAAGGCAGTGGAATAGCCGTACTCGAAGCCGAGCACCGCGCCCTCGGTGAGCGGGCTGTTGACGATATCGATCCGGCCCTGAGGCTTGGCGATACCAGCCAGGGGCATGAAGGTGGCCCCGGTTTCCGTGTCGTGGAGGACGCTGTGCCGGTGGCTGAAGGTTCCCCGCTGGGTGTCCTGGCCGCAGAGCCGGACCGGCACCTGCTCGTCGACCAGCGCCGCGTAGGCGAGGGTCTCGGCCGCGCCCCAGTCGAGCGGCACCTTGCCTGCGCACATCTGCCGGCGTTGTTCGAGGAGCCGTGCGACCTTCGGATTGACCTTGAAGCCCTCCGGCACCGCCGTCAGCAGGCCGCCCAGCCGCCGCAGGGTCTCCATTGCGACCCCGGTCTCGACCTCCGGCACCTGATCGTCGGGACCGCCCACATAGGGGCCGTGCGAGGGCATAAACAGACCCGCCCGCCTGGAAGCACTCTCCTTGTCGGCTACCAGCCTGCTGTATTCCTCCTCCAGGTACTGCTCGCGGGAGCGGCGGATGGTTTCCGCCTCCTCCTGGGTCAGTTCGCCCAAGGAGACCAGATGCTCGGTGTAGCGCTTCATGACCGTCGGCCGCCGGTCGATCTCTTTGTACATGAGGGGCTGGGTGAACCGCGGCTCGTCGCCTTCATTATGACCGCGCCGCCGATAGCAGTACATGTCGAGCACCACATCCCGCTGGAACTCTTTGCGGAAGTCTAGCGCCAGATCGAGACACTGGGCCACCGCGTCGGGGACCTCGCCGTTGACGTGGAAGATCGGGGATTGCAGCATCTTTGCCACATCGCTCGCGTAGGTGGTGGAGCGGCCTTCCGAGGGCAGCGTGGTGAAGCCGATCTGGTTGTTGACCACGATATGGAGCGTCCCGCCGACCGAAAAACCGGTAAGGCCGCTGAGATTCAGGGTCTCCTGGACGATGCCTTCGCCGGCGATGGCGGCGTCGCCATGGATGAGGATCAACAGCCCCTTCTGCGACGTGTCGTAGCCCTGTTTGGCCTGGCGGGCCTTGAGTGCCCCTTGCGCCACCGGGCCGACGAATTCCAGATGACTCGGGTTGAAGGAGAGGTCGAGGATGACCTTCTTGTTGTCGTCGGTACTCCAGACCCGGTGATATCCTTTATGGTATTTCACGTCGCCGCGGCCGATGTTCAGCTCCGGGTCGGCATCCTGGAATTCGCTGAAGATTGTATGGGTGTGCTTGCCCATGATGTTGACCAGCACATTGAGTCGGCCGCGGTGGGCCATGCCGATGACGATGTTGTCCACCCCCTGCGCCGCCGCCTTTTCGATGGCCTGATCGAGGAGAGGAATGAGGGTCTCCGCCCCTTCCAGGGAAAAGGACTTGGCGCCGACGAATTTCTTCTGGATGAAATGCTCGAAAACCACCGCATCGGTCAGCCGCTCGATGATCCGAATCTGCTGCCGGCGGCTGAGCTTCATGATGTTTCTGGTGAGTTCCATCCGGTCCTGCAGCCACTCCCGTTCGTCCAAGGCATCGATATGCATGAATTGAACGCCGATGAAGCCGGTGTAGGTCTCCTTCAGGATGTCGATGATTTCGCGGAGCGGTATGGCCTCCTTGCCGGAGATGTGGCCGAAGTTGAACAGCAGATCGAGGTCTTCGTCGGCCATGCCGTAATAGGCAGGATCGAGTTCGGGCAGCGAGGTCCGAGGATTGCCCAAAGGGTTGACTTTTGCCAGCAGATGGCCGCGCACCCGGTAGTTGCGGACCAAGAAGCTGACGTTGTACTGCAGAAACGACATCGCCTCGGCCCGGCCGCAGCCGGCGCAGACCTTGCCGCCGGGGCCGAAGCCCTGATGCAGCTGCTGCATGCCCAGGGTGAGGTCGGGCGGCGCCGGCCGTTCGAGTGCCTCGAAATAGCCTCGCCACTCCGGCGGCACGGTCTCGGGATCCTGGCGATACTGCTGCCATAACTCTTCGGCGTAGTCGATATTGTCGAAAAGAGGATACTCGGTCTTCATCGTCGCTCCTTTCTGCGTATGTTCGGCACATCCACCGCCACCTTATCTTAACCAAAGTCGGCGGGGATGAGCAAGGAAATGCTTCATGAAAAGGATAGAAAATGGTGTTTGGTCCGTCAACCGATTGTGTGGCACGTGTCGTCGCGGGAACCTCGAATCATTGACAATTGCCATTCTAATCCTACACTGTAGTATAAGCAGGTCGGCACCGGAAATAAGCAAAAATTGTGTCTTTTCAAATGGCGTTCTCCCGGTCGGGTCACTTTGTTACCAACGTCGGCGGTGCGTACAACATCGGGGGTACGTAGGGTGCGCCGTGCGCACCATCCTTTGGTGCGCACGGCGCACCCTACAAGAAAGTGGGCCGACCGACGATGCAATGGAGGTGGCTATGTCTCAACTATTAGTCGGTAATACCGGAATCGAACTCGATAAAGACGGTTTCCTCAGCAGCCCGGATCAGTGGAATGAGGAGGTAGCCCGCGCGCTGGCCGAGCACGAGGGCATAGAGACGCTGAATCAAGCGAAAATCGTCATCCTGAAGTATTTGCGCGAGTATTTCGAGAAAAATCACAACTTTCCCATTCTGCGCTCCGTGTGCAAAAAAGTCGGTGCATCCGCCAACTGTATAACGGATGAATTCGTCGACCCGATGAAGGCCTGGAAGATCGCCGGCCTTCCCAAACCGCCTTCGGTATTTTTTACCAGCTTCGACGGCAAGAATTACTTCGCCAATCCCTTTTATTGATTTGGGGAGATGTAGGGTGCGTCGTGCGCATCATCCTGGTGTTCCTTGGTGCGCACGGCGCACCCTACGCTTGCAAACCCCTTCTCTTGATTTCGGTTAGCCTGATTTCGGTGGGCCTGTAGGGGCGAAAAATCTTTCGCCCTTACTGAACACAAAAAAACCACCGGCCTTTGATAGGGTTCATGGTCGTGTTCATGATCCCAAGGACGCGGTGGCTGGGTTTTTGTGGTGCGGTTGGACGGGCTGGCCGATAATCACCTTATCGGGCTGGGATTGCAGAGATTGGTTGCTTCCGCCGAAACGGACCCGCAGGCATCGCAGCTATATTTCATGTTGTCGAGTTTCTCTTCGCAGACTTGAAGTGCCGGAGCGCCGCAGAACTTGGCGTCGAATTCCTCGCTGGTTGGATTGCAGAGGCTGCTGAAATCATCTGCGGCCGCGCCGCAGTTTTGGCATGTATATGACATCGTCGTTCTCCTTGTGCTGAAGTTGAAGAGGCCCCGTTCAGGATGGCCGGGACATTTTTCCGCCCATGGCGTTGGGGAAACGGGAAGCCTAGGAAAACTGTTAAGCGGTGTACGGAAGGTTGTCAATGCCGGCCGGGACCTGCAGGACATCCCTGGAGGGCTATCGATCGTTTCCGGCGAAAGAATGTGCATGTTGTAATGCCGCCGTCTGTCCCGGCAAGGGCGAGGTCATATTTATGACATACTTTGTCGGCTAGGACTGTTATTTAATTTTCTTGCGGAATGGTCGGGTAGATGTTAGTTATTCTTTCATATTGAGGCCTTCATCAAGCCTGCGGCCCTGCGGCCCTGCGGCCCGTAATTCTTCCGGCCTCTTTGCCAACCAAAGGCCTGTAATCAGCCGACCCGGCTTTTTTGAATGACCAAAAAAACACGAACAGCCAAACAGAACGAAAACAAGACCATTGAACCCCCAGCCGAAAATTTTCCAGTTGTCGGCATCGGCGCCTCGGCCGGCGGTCTGCAGGCCTTCGAAGAATTCTTCTCGGCAATGCCGGCGGACAGCGGCCTTGCCTTTGTCCTGATTACCCATCTCGATCCTTCCCAGATCAGCATCCTTCCCGAACTCATCCAGAAAAAAACCGGGATGAAGGTCTTTCAGGCGGTCGATCACATGACGATTGCCCCCAATCATGTATATATCATTCCCCCGAACAGAAACCTGGCCATCTACAAAGGGAATCTGCAGCTCTTCGAAGTAGACAAGCCCCGCGGCACCAACATGCCGATCGACTCTTTCCTGCGCTCGCTCGCCCAGGACCGGGGCAATGGAGCCATAGCCATCATTCTCTCCGGCACCGGGACAGACGGCACCCTGGGCATCCGCGCTATCAAGGGCGAGGCCGGCCTGGTCATGGTGCAGGACCCGCAAACCGCCGGTTTCGACGGCATGCCGAGAAATGCCATCGCAACCGGTGCGGCCGATTACGTGCTGTCGCCGCGGCGGATGACGGAAAAGCTGAGCGAATATGTCCGCTACCGTCGGCCGGCCGGAAAAAAAAGCGTATCGAACGATGAAAAGATGGCCGGGGCCCTGCAGAAGATCTATCACCTGCTGCGCACGGCCACCAGTCGCGATTTTTCCCAGTACAAGAGAAATACCATCTGCCGCCGTATCGAAAGAAGGATGAGTCTGCAGCGGATCGACGATATCGACGATTATGTCCGGTACCTGCAGGATTCGGAGGTGGAAATGAACATCCTGTACAAGGAACTGCTGATCGGCGTCACCAGCTTCTTCCGGGACCCCGCCGCCTTCGAACTGCTGAAAGAAAAGTACCTGCCGGAGCTGTTACGGGACAAGCCGGACGATTACCAGGTGAGGGTCTGGGTCCCCGGCTGCAGCAGCGGCGAAGAGGCCTACAGTATCGCCATTGTCCTGCGGGAATGCATGGAAGCGCTGGGCCGCCACTTTCTGGTCCAGATCTTCGGGACCGATCTCGATGAAGACGCCATCGGCGTGGCCAGGGGCGGCAGGTATCCCGAATCGATCGTCGCCGATCTCACGCCGGAGCGGCTGGCGAAGTTTTTTGTCCGGGACGAAAAACGATACACGGTCGCCAAGACCATCAGAGAGATGGTGGTCTTCGCCGTCCAGGACATCATCAAGGACCCGCCCTTCACCAAGCTCGACCTGCTCTGCTGCCGCAATCTCCTCATCTATTTCGGCCCGCAGCTGCAGGATAAATTGCTGCCCGTCTTCCACTACAGCCTGAAACCGAACGGCCTGCTCTTTCTCGGGTCTTCGGAAACCATCGGCCATACCAGCGACATTTTTGCTGTCCTGGATAAAAAATGGAAAATATTCAAACGCTTGCCGGCATCAAGCCCGGATCGTCCACCGGTGTATTTTCCGCTCGCCGAAGCTATCGAATCTGCCGGGCCTGCCGGGCAGCCGGACAAAGGGAATCCTCAGCCCGCCGAACAATCCAGGGAGGTCCGGATGGAAAAGCTGCTCAAGACGGTTCTTGCCCACAGCGACATGCCTCCCTGCGTGATCGTCGACGGCTCGGCGAACATCATTTATGTCCATGGCCGGACCGGACGGTATCTCGAACCCGCCGAGGGAGAGGTCAGCAGCAATCTGCTGGAAATGGCCAGGCCCGGCCTGCGGCCCGGGCTCATCAGTGCCTTCCGCAGGATGGCGACGGAGCGGCGGGAGATAATCCTGAAAAAGCTGCGGATCGAAGAGAGCGGCGGCTACTGCGAGCTGAACCTGGTGATCCGGCCGTTGCCCGATCTCCAGATCGGCCTTCGGAGCCTGATGATGGTCATATTCGATGAGGTCGCCGGGGCCAGGGAAAGGGCCGGCTGGCCTTCGCCTTCCGGCCGGCCGGAGAAATCCGAGGAAGTCAAGAGACTCGAAGACGACCTGCAGTACACCAGGGAAAATTTGCAGATCACCATCGAGGAGCTGGAAACCTCCAACGAAGAGCTGAAATCGGCCAACGAAGAACTGCAGTCCACCAACGAGGAACTGCAAAGCACCAATGAAGAGATGGAGACCTCGAAAGAGGAACTGCAGTCCTTAAACGAGGAGTCCGTTACGGTCAATGCCGAACTGCAGAGCAGGATCGATGAACTGGTCGCCGCCAACGACGATATCAGAAATCTCCTCGACGCCACCGACATCGCCACCATCTTCCTGGACATCAACCTGGATGTCAGGCGGTTCACCCCCAAATCGACCGAACTCTTCCATCTGACCGGAGCAGATATCGACCGGCCCATCGAGCATTTCGCCACGACCCTGAAAGATGTCCGACTGGTCGAAAAGGCCCGGACGGTCCTGAGCGATCTGAGTCCGCACGAATCCGAGGCGGAAGACCATAAAGGCCGGCGCTACCGCATGCGGGTGCGACCCTACCGGACCTCGAACAATGTGATAGCGGGGGTTGTCATCACCTTCGAGAATATCTCCAAATACCGCGAGCTGGTCGATGCC
>Ga0154407_1079_pt1 | contig 34819 bp, 28 predicted proteins | sample RifGroB2_FD_115911 | JGI IMG/M metagenome (GOLD analysis project Ga0154407, IMG submission 115911) | Desulfobacterales bacterium GWB2_56_26
CAAGATAATGGGCAATGGAAGTGGCAATGATGAAATAGCCGTCGGCCAACCCCTGCATGAGGGCGCTGGCGCCCAGCCGATTCGCGCCATGGTCGGAGAAATTGCATTCGCCGATGGCGAAAAGACCGGGGATGGTGGTCATCAGGTCGTAATCGACCCACAGCCCGCCCATGGTATAGTGCACGGCAGGGTAGATCATCATCGGTTCGACCATCGGATTGCTGTCGGTGATCTTTTCGTACATCAGGAAAAGATTGCCGTATTTCCTGAAGATCGTGTCCTTGCCGTCGCGTTTTATAGCATCGGCGAAATCGAGATACACCGCGAGTCCGGTGCTGCCGACGCCTTTGCCGAGATCACATTGCTCTTTGGCGTTGCGCGAGGCGACATCCCGCGGCACCAGATTGCCGAAGCTCGGATACTTGTTTTCGAGGTAGTAATCGCGCTCTTCTTCCGGAATGTCGGCTGGTTTTCTGGTGTCGCCCTTCTTCTTCGGCACCCAGACCCGGCCGTCGTTCCGCAGGCTCTCGCTCATCAAGGTGAGTTTAGATTGATAGTCGCCATGGACAGGGATGCACGTGGGGTGAATCTGAACAAACGAAGGATTGGCAAACCCCGCCCCCTTTTTATGGGCACGCCAGGAGGCAGTCACGTTGGAGGCCATGGCGTTGGTCGACAGAAAATAGACGTTGCCGTATCCGCCCGTAGCCAGGATAACCACATCGGCGGCATGGCTCTCGATTTCACCGGTTATGATATTTCTGGTGGTGATCCCTCTGGCCCGGCCGTCAACCAGGACGACATCCATCATCTCCCTGCGGTGAAACATTTTTACCCGGCCGGCGCGAATCTGGCGGCTGAGCGCACCGTAGGCCCCCAACAGGAGCTGCTGTCCGGTCTGGCCGCGGGCATAAAAGGTTCGAGATACCTGAGCCCCGCCAAACGATCGGTTGGCGAGCGTCCCGCCGTATTCTCTGGCAAAGGGGACGCCCTGGGCAACGCACTGATCGATAATCTGATTGCTCACCTCGGCCAGGCGATAGACGTTCGCCTCCCTTGCGCGAAAGTCGCCACCCTTTATAGTATCGTAAAACAAGCGATACACAGAATCGCCATCGTTCTGGTAATTCTTGGCGGCATTGATGCCACCCTGGGCCGCGATGGAGTGGGCTCTTCTGGGGCTGTCCTGAATGCAGAAGGTCTTCACCTGGTATCCCTGCTCCGCCAGGGTAGCGGAAGCCGATGCCCCGGCGAGTCCGGTACCGACCACTATGGCGCTGTATTTTCTTCTGTTGGCGGGATTAACAAGTTTATTGGAAAATTGATGGTTGTTCCATTTTTTATCGAGTGGGCCGGACGGTACACGAGAATTGAGTTCCATTTTCAAGACCTTTTAATTTCTTTTGGTTGATAGTCCTGTGAATCGGTTAGGATAGCGGCATTTGGTTTGCAGTGCATCAGTACGATGCGCCGAGGCCGGTCATGAAATAAAAAGCTATCCCCCCAAATATCAAAAGAAAAAACAGTGGGAAGGCAATGGTGAGTCTGGCAATCAACGTATTGTATCTGGGGTGATTGAGGCCGAAAGTCTGCAGCATGCTCCAGAAGCCATGACTCAGGTGGATCGCCAGGATAATAAAGGAAACGATATAGAAGAGGGCGTAGAAGAAATCGCTCAACCGGTCCCTGACGGTAACCGAGATAAGGATATCCTCGGGAGCGAAGGTGAAGCTGGTGATATGAACAAGAAGAAATATGAGAATTAACGCGCCGGTATACGGCATGGTCTGCGAGGCGAAGGAATTCTTGACAACGCGGTCGTAAACGGCGTATCTGGAGTGGCTCTCTTCTCTGTTCTGATAAAAGAGATAGAGACCGACAACGATATGGGCAAGAAAAATCAGCAGAAGGATCGCACTGACGACGAGAACTATCAGGGGGTGACTGTGCAGTTCATCGGCATAGCCCTGGAAAACATCACTGCCCATAAAGATGGTAGCGTTGCCGGCTAAATGAGTACATAAAAACAGGAACAGCAGCAACCCCGTGGTTGCCATGATAAGTTTCTTGCCGATCGATGAGGTTAAAAACCTGACGAACCACATAAGCGCACCCCGGGAAAAGAATTATGAGTTGGTGAAGCTGTTTTTATTGTGGTGATAATATAAAAAAATCTGAAAAAAGAAAGGGAAATATGGTTTTTTCCTGGCGCCGCTTATGAGAATTGTTTATCTATCACTCCATTTTATCTCGCGCACAGGACGTAACCTTCTCATTTTCCCCAGGGATATCTGAATAATGAGGTATACATCAATAATATTTGATTTGGATGGTACTCTTCTTGATACTCTGGCAGGGCTTGTTACCACGTGCAATGCAGTGCTTGCCAGACACGGTTTTCCTCCGCACGAGAGCGAAAAATATCGGTATTTCGTCGGTGACGGATTGACGACTCTGATGGAGAGAATAGCGCCTGCAGGGACAGGCAAATCTCTCCTTGACGAGTGTTGCGGACTTTTCTCCGAGTTGTATGAAAAAAACTGGAAGTATTCCTGCTTGCCATACGCCGGTGTTCCCGAGATGTTGGCAGCATTGCGGGAAAATTCATTTCATCTCGCCGTATTATCGAATAAACCGCATGCATTCACGTCCCTGATCGTTGAGGATTTTTTCCCGGGAGAGGTATTTTCGCAGGTATACGGCCAAAGGGATGGGTTTGCCAAAAAACCGGATCCTGAAGTCGCCTTGGAAATTGCCGCAAGATTCGGTTCGAAACCTTCGGAAACCATTTTTGTCGGAGATTCGGGTGTGGATATCCGAACCGGCAAGTCAGCCGGTATGATGACGGTCGGAGTTGCCTGGGGTTTTCGAAAAAGAGAAGAGTTGATGGAAAATAAAGCAGATATAATCATTAATAGTCCTATGGAGCTGTTGCATCATGTTGCCCCTCTCACCTGAGTTGCTTGTCTATGCCAAATATATTACTCCGCCGCTGGTCGGCGCATTCATCGGCTATCTGACCAATAAAGTTGCTATTCGCATGCTGTTTCGGCCACTCGCCGCCTGGAGAATCATGGGGATGCGGGTGCCGATGACACCCGGTGTTATCCCTGCCAAGAGAGAGGAGTTGGCCAGGAATTTGGGTGATGTTGTCGGCGATCATCTGCTTACCGGCAAAGATATCGCCAAAGGGTTGCAGCATGAGGTGTTTCAGCGCCATCTCTATAACCTCATCCATGAGCGGATGGAGGGAATATTGCAAAAGGACCTGGGCACGCTCTCTTCGGTCATACCGGATAAGTTTCAGGTGTATTTCGAGGTCGGCAAAAAGACCTTGAACTATCAGATTAAGGAACAGATCCACAACTTCATTGCATCGTCCCAATTTCAGTCCATAGTCGAACAGGTTATCGGCGATAAACTCGATCACTTTCTAGAAAATGATGCGGATTTGGTTTTTTCCTCGGAACGAAGGGAAGCGGCATATTCGTTTGTAGAACAGAATATTGCCAGAATGATTGCCGACCAAACCATGGAACAGTGGGTGGGGGATACCATTAGCCGGAAGGTTGCGGATATTCTACAAAGGGAGAAATCATTAACCGACATTCTTCCCGTTTCACTCACCGAACTGCTGACTACAACCATCGTCAATCAGACGCCGTCGCTGCTCAACAAGCTGGCGACGCTGATCGGCGAACCGGAGGTGAGGGATAAGATCGTCAAAGGGGCCTGTGCGGGTATCGATAACTTCATCGGCACCCTTGGCGGCATGGCCGAAATGGTTCGGGGTTTTTTGCGGATGGATACCGTGGAGGGAAAGATCCGCACCTATCTCATCGACAAAGAAGACGATATTACCGCCTGGCTGCAGTCGGAGGAAGTTCAGGCCAGGTTGGTTGCCATCCTCAGTGAGCGCAGTCAGGATTTTCTCCGGAAACCCATAGCAGAATGGGTGAAGACGGAAGAAGATTTTGTGGCGGCTTTTTGCAGCCAGTGCACCGGACAGGTGTTGGCGGTGCTGAAAAGTGAAGAAGTGCCGGTCATGCTGACGGCAATGATACGAAATAATATCGAAGATTATTTCCAGACTGGTGGCATGAGCCTGCAACAACTCGGCTCTGTCTTCATCGGCGACCGGGCAATGGCATCGGCCAGGAACTGGCTCACCAGCGAAATAAGCGAGATTCTTCAGTCACCGGCCACCATGGAGACTGTCGATTCTGTGGTGGATCTGTTGCTCTCTTCGCTGCTGCAGAAACGGCTGGGAAAACTCGCGAACATCATTCCTGCCGGAGTGCGGCAGGGAATGGCGCAATCCCTGCAAAAGATGGCGGCAGACATGCTGGAGATAGAGGTGCCGGGTCTGGTTCAGTCGCTCAATATCAAAAAAATCGTCACCGATAAGGTCAATTCTCTGGATATCCTGAAGCTGGAAGGCTTGCTGTTGTCCATCATGGAGGAGCAATTCAAATATATCAACCTGTTCGGGGCGCTGCTCGGTTTTCTGATTGGTTGCGGCAATCTCCTGCTTCTTCTCTAGGAGGCTGTCCGAGAATGCCCTTTTCACCATATCTTCATTAAACTCGAAAAAATTATCCTCGGAATATTAAATATATGCCTCCGGTAATTTTTTCAAGTTTGCCTCGATCTGAGAAAAAATTGCTATTCTCGGACAACCTCCTAGCGTCAGTCACTCGCTATCAGAATCCTGAGGAACTGATTTTTCAGTGGCAAGCTGACCGCAGGCGGCGGAGATATCGGCGCCGCGGCTGTTTCTGATAAATACCGTGTAATGCGCCTCCAGCAGAATTTGCTGGAAGGCCAGAAGCCGGTCCATTCCGGGGCTTTGGTAGGGCAGGCCCGCGGACTCATTATAGGGCAGAAGATTGATCTTACAGGGAATCCCCGAGAGTTTTCGGGCCAGTTCCCTGGCATCCCGGTCGGAATCGTTAATGCCTTTCAACAGGATGTACTCGAACATAATCCTTTTTCTTTTCGGCATGGGAAAATCCCGGCAGGCATCCAACAACTCGTCGATGGAATAGCGATCGTTGATGGGCATCAGCCTGCGCCGCGTTTCATCGTCTACGGCATGCAGGGAAATGGCCAGATTCACCGGCGATTTCTCCCCCAGTTCGCGCATTTTCGGTACTATCCCGCAGGTCGAGACGGTAATTCGCCGGGGGGTGAGGTCGAGGCCTTTCTGTTCGGTTACGATCGACAGCGAGTCGAGGACATTCTCAAGATTGTTGAGAGGTTCGCCCATCCCCATAAAGACCACATTGGTTACCCGATCCGGCCCGATAAGCTGCTCGCGGGGCTGAGCGAGGAGGTAGTCTCTTACGCCGCAGATCTGGTTGACGATCTCCGCAGGGGTGAGATTTCTCTTGAAGCCCATGGTTCCGGTAAGGCAGAAGGCACATCCCATGGCGCAGCCCACCTGCGAAGAGATGCACAGGGTGTTTCGGTCCGGTTCCGGAATGAGGACCGATTCGATAATGTTGCCGTCACCGAGCCGGAAGCCGAACTTGACGCAGCCGTCTGCCGATTTCTCGATAAGCGGATCGGTGAAACGGGAAATAAAGGCATGCTCCGCCAGGATACTCCTGAATTCCTTTGCCAGATCGGTCATCTGGGCAAAATCCGTAACCCCCGGGCGATAGAGCCAACCCATTATCTGTTTGCCGCGAAAGGCCGGCTGGCCGAGGCTTTCGACGTAGGCAACGAGTCCCGCCTGGGTGAGATTCTTCAAATCGACTTTATTTACGGTACTGCTCACAAGGCTCTCCTGAATTCAGGCACAAGGGGAACGGCTCCGGCCATGGCATGTTCTATTGTTCGCAAAAGATAATCACGGTCTTTCGGCAATCTGCCGGCAAGGGGCAGATAGGTCGAGGCATGATTGGCGTGAAATTGACATCTGGTTTCGGTAAGTTGAAAGAGAACTTCATAAAGTTCTTTAAGTATTGTCTGCGGCCCCGGCAGATGAAACCTGCCGGCCAGCACATCCTGTCCCAAGGCGGTGTTTTCGAGAGGGATGAGCGTGAGCAGGGCGATCTGCCGTGGCGCCATGGCAGCCAGGACCTTGCCCGTCTCGTGGGCATGTCGCTCGGAGAGGGTAACTCCGCTCAGACCGAGCAGAGCGGTGACGGAGAGAAAAATCCCGGCCTCATTCACTGAGGCCGCAGCAGCACGGAGAGTCTCTGGCGTTTCACCCTTTTTCACGGCCTGCAGGACTTCGGCGCAGCCGCTTTCCAGGCCCATGTATATTCGACTGAGGCCGTGGGCCTTTAATTCCAGGAGTTGATCGACACTCTTGCTCCGTATCGCCCGGGCATTCCCGTACAAGGATATTCGATTGATCCATGGCAGGTACTCACGGATCATGCGGAAAAGTTTCAACAATCTTTTCTGGGAGAGAATAAGCACATCTCCGTCGGCAAGAAAGAGGCGATTGGCGTTGCGGCAATACTTTTGGGCGAAGAGCAGATCCTCTTTTATCGCCTCATCGTCTTTGAGGGAGAATGGAACGTCTTTGTAGGCACCGCAGAAGGTGCATGCATTATAAGAACATCCGACCGCCACCTGGAGGATGATGGAATCCGCCTCACTGGGCGGTCGGATGACATTGCCGACATACTGCATCAGGCCGGATTTTTCGCCTCGAATTCCTTCATGAATTGCACGAGCTTCTGCACACCCTCCTTAGGGAAGGCATTATAGATGGAAGCGCGGCAGCCGCCCACCGAACGATGTCCTTTGAGACCGTTCAGGCCAATCGCCGTTGCCTCGGCGATGAATTTCGCCTCAAGTTCCTTGGAGGGAAGGGTAAAGGGAACGTTCATCAACGAACGGGAATCCTTATCGGCATGCCCACGGTAATAGTCACTGCTGTCGATGGCATTGTACAGCAGCCCTGCCTTTTCGATATTCATTTCCTCGATGGCCCTGACGCCGCCCAGCTGCTTCAGCCATTTCAAGACCTCGCCGACCACGTAGAGGGCAAAACAAGGCGGCGTATTGAACATGGAACCCTTGTCGGCATGGGTCTTGTAGGAGAGCATGGTCGGAGTCTTGGCGGGAGTCCTGGTCAGCAGGTCTTCCCGGATGATGACGATGGTCACCCCCGCCGGTCCCAGATTTTTTTGAGCGCCAGCAAAGATCAGGCCGTGCTTGGCGACATCCACCGGGCGGGAGAGGATGTCGGAGCTCATGTCGCTGATCAGCATCTTCTCGGACACCGGGATATGCGGGAATTGCGTGCCGTAGATGGTGTTGTTGGAGACGTAATATAAGTATTCGGAATCGGCTGATACTTTGTATTCACCCGGTTTCGGTACCCGCTTAAAGCCGGTCTCTTCGCTTGAAAAGGGCACTTCGACTTCGCCAAAGAGCTGCGCTTCCTTGATCGCCTTTTTTGACCACGTCCCGGTATTGAGGTACGAACCTTTTTTGCCGGGTCCCAGCAGGTTCATGGGGATCATAAAAAATTGCGATGAGGCGCCGCCCTGCAGAAACAAAACCTTATAGTTGTCGGGGATGCCCATCAGAGCCCGGAGATTGGCTTCAGTCTCATCGGTGATGGCAATAAATTCCTTGGAACGGTGGCTCATTTCAATGAGTCCTATTCCGGTTTCCTGATAATTGACAACATCTTTGCCTGCTTTCAGCAATACCTCGTAGGGGAGCATTGCCGGTCCGGGACTGAAATTGAATACGCGGTCAGCCATTGATTTCTTCTCCTGTGATGAATGGGGGTGAATGAAGCGTTGTTAAAGACGAAATATCAATTGCCTTTTCTTATCTGTTCAGAGATTACTCTGATACACATTGCCGTAATGCCTCATATAAGACAATCCCCGCCGTCATGGCAAGATTCAAACTTCTGATATTCGAATTCTCCATCGGCAGGGTATAGCACCTGTCATGATACAACTGCAGGATATCTTCAGGCAACCCTTTAGTTTCCTTGCCGAAAATAAGGAAGCATCCGGGTGTGAAGCGGGCCGAGGTATATCTTCTGTCAACCTTGGTGGTAAAGAAAAACAGCTGCAGTTCCTGTTGGGCCTGTAAAAATTCATCCAGGCTTGCCCAGTGATGAATCTTGACAAATTGCCAATAATCCAGACCGGCGCGGATCAGGTGTTTGTCATCGGTGGAAAAACCAAGGGGATGGACAAGATGCAAAACCGTATTGGTCGCACCGCACAACCTGGCAATGGAACCGGTGTTGGGCGGGATCTCGGGCTCTACCAGTACAATGTTGAAAAAATGCGTATTATCCATGGGATGCTTTTGGTGTAAAGAGGAATAAATTCGAAAACAAGCTATATACCTCGTAAGCTAAGGCAAGACAACGAAATTCGCCGGATCACCGCAAGGCAGGCCAAATAACGTTGCATTTTTGCAATGAACGGATAGATTTCTGCCCAAATAATTATTGCTATGGCTTTCCTCTCGCAAGTTGCAATCATTCGTAATAAACATCTGTCTTGAAACCGAAAATCATGGGTGATGGGCGAGTACAACTCATTTTTGTAATTATATTTTTGTATTTTGCTCAGGAGATTTCGAGTAAATATTTTTTTCCGGATTTCGAGTCACCTGTAAAAACAGCGTATTTCAGGTCTGTTGCACCGACTCAGCTTGTTGTCGAAGCGGAGCCGGCGCATGATCGTGAGGGAAATGGACATACTCTTCCGGCAGTCCATGCACCATTTTTCTTCCAAGCCATCCCCCTAAACAGTGCCGATAAAGAGATGCTGATGACGGTAAAAGGCATCGGGCCTACCTTGGCCGAATCCATTATTACCTATCGCCAAAATTACGGTCCTTTAAAGAATATCGAAGATTTGACGAAAATTCCGGGCGTAGGAACAAAACGGGCAGCGTCCTTAGCCCCCTTTCTACTATTAGGTGAGGCGCCGTGACAGCCGGCAGCATATTCGATAAGCCCCTTTTAGTGATAGTCGGTCCGACAGCCATCGGCAAAACGGCTTTATCCCTGCGTATTGCCCGACACCACGATTGCGAAATTGTCAGTGTCGATTCCATGCAGGTTTACCGATATATGGATATCGGAACTGCCAAGGCATCTTTGGCGGAGCGGCGGGAAATTCCCCACCATTTGATCGATGTCGTCAATCCGGACGAAACGTATGATGCGGCCCGGTTTGCCGAAGATGCGCTGCTTGTCATCAGGGATATACATGCGCGCGGAAAACTTCCTCTATTGACCGGCGGCACGGGACTCTACCTGCGGGCTCTTCTTGAAGGCATCTTTCCCGGCGCCCCGAGCGATGAAGAGGTGCGAGCCCGGTTACGGTTGCGCCTACAGACCGAGGGATCCTCGAAACTTCACGAAGAATTGGCTGTAGTCGACCGTCTTTCCGCCGAAAGAATCCATCAAAACGATACCCAAAGGCTGTTGCGGGCGCTGGAAGTATACTATTCCACCGGCCTGCCTTGGTCGGAGCACCTAAAGGATCACAAATCGCATGCCATGCCGACTCGCTTCACCAATGCCCTCGAGATAGGTTTGACCTGCGACCGGCATCTCCTCTATGAAAGAATCAATCGCCGATGTGAGCAAATGCTGGACGACGGTCTTGAAGGTGAAGTGAAAAATCTGCTGGAGATGGGTTACCACTGGCAACTGAGAGCAATGGGGGCACTCGGCTATCGCCACATGGTGGGCTACCTTAACCGTGAGTACCCCTGGCAGGAGATGGCTGATCTTCTGGCACGGGATACGAGACGATATGCGAAGAGACAATATACCTGGTTCCGCACCATTGAAGCCTTGCGCTGGTATGAAGTAATGGAAGAAGAAGAAATTATGGCAGCGGTTGACAGTTGGCTGGCGCAACAGAATTGGGGAGAGTAAATGGTACCGAAGAAATGTGCAACCACGGACAGCGAATCGAGAGAAATACCACATGTCTTTAACGAGTTGTTAAAAAAACGTGGGGTAGTAGGTGAAGAAATGGTGCGCAGGTTCCTCTATCCTCGTCTCTCCGATCTTCCGCAGCCCCAAGCTATGAAGAATCTTCCTGAGGCGGTTCGTCTTGTCGTTCAATGCATAACATCCGGAAAGCAGATTGTGGTATGGGGCGATTACGATGTCGACGGCACCACGGGCACCGCACTTATGGTGAATTTTTTCCGAGAGTTCGGGGTGGATGTTCTCTGGCATATCCCCAACAGGCTGACGGAAGGATATGGACTGAACACCGATTGGTTCCTGGAGCGGAGAAAAATCGATTTGTCCAAGGATTTCCTTCTGATTACAGTAGACTGCGGTATCTCAAACGCTCCGCAGATCGAACTCATTCAAAGAATCGGCGGGACAGTTATCGTCACCGATCATCACAACATCCCGGAGAACGGCTTGCCGTCCTGTCTTATTCTCAATCCTGCCCAGGCTGCCTGTGGTTTTCACCGTGAGCATCTAGCCGGCGTGGGCGTAGTATTTTATCTGGCGGCAGGAATACGGACCGAGTACTGCAGTAGGGCAGGATCAGCAGTGTTGCCGGAAAAAATGAATCTTAAGAAGTACCTTGCTCTTGTAGCCCTTGGAACCATAGCCGATGTCGTTGATTTGACGGCAACCAACAGGATCCTGGTGAGGGCGGGACTTGAGGCGCTGGCTGAAACAACTTTTCCAGGCCTTCAGGAATTGCTCATCTCATGTGACATTTGTAAGGGAGATATAACTTCTGAAGACATCGGGTATCTGATCGGTCCAAAAATAAATGCTGCGGGCAGGTTAGGGGAGAGCGATCTCGTGGTAAATATCCTCACTGCAAAAAGTCGCAAAGAAGCCAAGGGCTTGGTTCAAAAACTCACGGAACTCAATGAACTCCGCAGAAGAATAACCGCAGACAGTCTAGAAACAGCTTTAAGTATTATTCGCAAGTATCATGCAGAAGACAACAAATGCCTCATTGTCAAAGGAGAGTTGCACCAGGGTGTTGCCGGAATTGTTGCCGCAAGGCTCGTTGAAATGTATGGAGTGCCTTCCATAGTTTTCGCGAAAAAGAATACGCCGGATGGTTCGGTGAGCTTTGTGGGGTCGGCGAGATCTATCGAAGGAATGCACATTCTTGACATGATCAACGTATGCTCGAAATGGGTCGATCGCTACGGTGGTCATGAAATGGCTGCAGGTTTGTCGATAAGCCTCGAAAAAATGGCAGATTTTGAGTTGGCGTTCGTTGCGGCAGCCCAAGATAAATGGGAGCAACGATCCCTGGTGAAAAAGCGGCGCTTTGATGTCGAGTGCTCCGTCGATCAGCTGATGACAACTGATTATATCGCATTTTTTAAACTGCTGGAACCCTTCGGGCCGGGCAATTTGCAGCCGATTTTTTATGATAATTCGGTCCGAATAGTTGACTCAAAAACGGTGGGCAAGGATTCCGAACATCTGCATCTGACCATCCGCGGCAAATATGCAAACCTCAAAGGTATAGGTTTTAGTTTAGGGGGACGGATTGACGAGGTGCAAAAGGTTCCGGAACGAAGCATTCTCTTTGTGCCAATCATCAATCGTTTTCGCGGTAATATCAGTTGGCAGGTGAGGGTGATTGATTTGTAGCACCAGAGAATGTCGTGAAATATCACCCTGATGATTGGAAAAATAAATCCACAATGTCCACAGTCTTGATCCTGTCTCGATATCTTTGTTTGAGTGGGTTGGTTCAAGTCGCGGCGGGTTCGCCATATTTCAGAAAACCACCTGTGCTAATTTGTACAATGTATCGTGTTGATATTTATAATTTAAATATTTATATACATAATATACATTATGCGACATAGCAAAATATGGGATAATGCCGGATAGACGGAGGTTTTTCTGACGTGGGTTTATTTCTTTTGCCAAAGATGCTATAAATACGCTCTTTATTGCCGCAGGATGATTGCCGGAAAGCAAGAATAGATTTAAATAAAACCGTAAGTACAACAAGATAAGAAGTATATCTCAAGCTGAACGGAGCCCTTATGTCTCGTGATATCTATCAGGAACCTCTCGTGAGTCGCTACACGAGCCTGGCCATGCAGCAGCTGTTTTCCGAAAAAACCAAGTTTACGCTGTGGCGAAAATGCTGGCTCGCGCTCGCCGAAGCCCAACACGAAATGGGCTTGACGGATATTGTCACGGCAGAAATGTTGGATGAAATGCGCGCCAACATCGAGAATATCGATTATGAGGTAGCCGCCAAAAAGGAAAAAGAGATCAGGCACGACGTTATGGCCCATGTCTTCGAATTTGGGCTGAGATGCCCCAAAGCTGCAGGCATCATCCATCTCGGCGCCACCTCCCAGTTCGTCGTGTGCAACAGCGATCTCATTGTGCAAAAGAAGGCAATGCATCTGGTGCGCGCTTCCCTGCTCCAGGTTATCAAAAATCTGGCATCTTTTTGCGAAAAGCATAAATCCCTTGCCACTCTTGGCTTTACCCATTATCAGCCTGCCCAGCCGACGACAGTTGGTAAACGAAATACGTTGTATCTTCAAGATCTGGTAATGGACCTTGAATACATTGACAATTACTTGAGACAGGTAAAGGCCCGAGGTGCCAAGGGTACGGTTGGTACTCAGGCGACTTTTCTGGAACTGTTCAAGGGGGATCATGATACAGTTCGAAAGTTGGATCAGCTTGTTGCCGAAAAGCTTGGATTTGAAGAAACTTTTCACGTAACCGGCCAAACCTACACCCGAAAACTGGATATGAAACTGGCGGAAACGCTTGCCGGAATTGGTGCGACTGCCCACAAATTTGCCGTGGATCTCCGTTTGCTCTCCAATCTTAAGGTGCAGGAGGAACCGTTTGAGAAAAATCAGACCGGCTCTTCGGCCATGGCCTACAAAAGAAACCCCATGCGGTGCGAACGGATGACGGGTCTGGCGCGCAAGCTGATGAACTTGCCCCAGAATTTTGCAGCAACGTATGCCAATCAATGGTTTGAAAGAACGCTGGATGACTCGGCCATCCGGAGGATGGATATCCCCCAGGCCTTTCTGCTTACCGACGCAATTCTTAAACTCTTTGTTAATATTACCTCAGATATGGTTGTATTTCCGTCTCAAATTAATAAGTATCTAGAGACGGAATTGCCTTTCATGGCCACCGAAAAGATTCTTATGGATGCGGTTGGCAAGGGAAAAAGCCGGCAGGAGATGCACGAGGTGGTCAAGGAGCATTCCCTTGCTGCCGGCAAAAGAGTCAAGGAGCAGGGAAAGGAAAACGATCTGTTGGAGCGTCTTGCCGAAGATGATCGCATCCCCTTCTCCGCCGTGGAACTCAAGGCGATGATTTCCGACTACTCTCAGTTTACCGGCAGGGCTAAAGAACAGACTGAAGAATTTCTCTGTGAAGTAATCTCTCCACTTCTCGCCGCAAATGCCCATAGCATGATGGAAATCGATTCTACACTTGCGGTATAGCTGATGACGGAAAAAAGACTCGACGAGTTGTATTTACGGATTTCCTTTAAAAGGTTCCATTTTTTGAAATTCATTCTGGAGGGGTATGACAACCTTGCCATTCTGTCGAGCTATGACTGCTCTGCCGGTCTGGTAGTCATCAGGTACCCTGGCGCGATGATCGGTGAATTAATGCAATTATTGGGACAAATAGCCGGGTCGTTGACCGGAGAAGCAGAGATATAGCAGGGATGGTGATGGAGCAAAAAATATTTTATATAAAAACATTCGGCTGTCAAATGAATGAAAGAGATTCGGAGATTATGGCGCAGTCTCTTTCAGGATACGGATATATCGAAGGTATGGAGATGAATGAGGCGGACCTCGTGATCCTCAATACCTGTTCAATTCGCGCCAAAGCTGAACAGAAAGTGTTGAGTTTGCTGGGCTATCTCCGCAAAACCAAGTTGAAAAGGCCGGCAATGAAAATATGTGTCGCCGGGTGTGTCGCCCAACAGGAAGGCAATCGTCTTCTTGACCGGATGCCCCATATCGATCTGGTTATAGGTACGCAAAATATCTATAATATCGGTCCACTCCTGCTACGCGCCGAAACGGATGGCAGCCGAGTAGTTACAGAACTGCGGGACGATTACGCCATTCCCAAATTTCTGCCGGCCCTTTCTCCGATGGCAGCTGACCGGGCCGAGAGTGCTTGTGCCGCCCCTTCTATTCAATTCAGTAAATTCGTCACGATCATGCAGGGGTGCAATAATTACTGCACCTACTGTGTCGTTCCTTATACCCGTGGCAGGGAAATATCGCGAAATGTTGACGACATAATTGAAGAAGTTAACATTTTGGTGAAAGCCGGAGTCAAGGAGATAACCCTTCTTGGTCAGAATGTAAACAGCTACGGAAAAGCCAATGCGGTAACTGCGGACAGAAGGCCGTACAATTTCTCCGATCTGTTGCGGGAGGTTTCGAGTGTTGAGGGGTTGGCTCGGCTACGTTTTACCACTTCCAATCCCAAAGATCTCACGGATGCCCTGATGAAAAGCTTTCGGGATGTAAAAAATCTTTGCCCACAGTTTCATCTGCCGGTGCAATCGGGTTCGGACCGGATTCTCAAAAGTATGAACCGGAAGTATACAGCCGCGCAATACCTGGAAAAAGTTGAGAAACTACGTGAATATATGCCTGGAATCGCCCTTACTACCGACATTATTGTCGGCTTCCCCGGTGAGAGTGATGAGGATTTTCAGGATACCATGAATCTTCTCGAAGAAGTCCGCTTCCACGGTTCTTTTTCCTTTAAATATTCCGATCGGCCAGGTACCCAAGCAAGTAAATTAGCCGAGAAGGTGGATGAGAGAGTCAAGATGGAGCGGCTGGCCGTATTTCAACAGAGGCAGGACGAGATCAGCTTGTTGCGCAACAGAGAGTATGTTGGTCATGGCCAATCGGTCATGCTTGAAGAGTGTAGTGAGTCTGGAGGAAAAGGACGCACCGGCACCAATCATATTGTCCATTTTTCAGAATGCCGCGGGCATGTGGCCGGCGATATCGTCAGGATGAAAATTGTCCATGCTGGGCAACATTCACTTAGGGGAGAAATCGAGAAAACGGATGAAGTGTAGCAGGTAATTTCCTGGATTGTCGACTGAGCCGTTGTCAAAAAATAACATGGCCAAGGTAATTGCTCGAAAGGTCTAAGGAGCCATAACGAAATGAGATGATAATAGCCTGGTTATTTCGTAACGGCTCCTAAACAGATCCTGGCTGAGAAATTATTGCTTCTCTTTTTGTTCTATTCTTCGTGTTCGGTATCCTCTCCCCTTCCCTTTGGCGGCTGATCGAAAGGCAGAGGAAGAATGTGTTTCTCGGGCGGCCTGCTTTCGCCCGACGATGGTACTATTTTTCTGACTGCGCGATTGGAAAGCCGTTTTCCTTTTGCGGCAACATTTTTGATCAGGAAATCGTCAAAAGCCACTCCCATGCTGTTGGTTCGTGCCCTGGACGACGGGGCCAGACCAATTTTTACGTGCTTATTCTCCCCGAAATCCAGATGCAGGATCCTCGACCTTTTATGTTCCGGAAACAGGCGATATTCCTTTTCGAGAATAAAGCTGGGGGTCGTGAACCGTTTGAGATAGGCATAGTTCTCCGCGCCGTCCCGGTAAATAATGTTGAAGATGATGTCCTTTTCGACAATGCCGAACCAGTAAAGATCGTCGCCCACGTAGAGTTTTTCCGTCACCGGAATCACTTTGTAGAGACCGTCGGCAAAGAGTAAAAGCAGCTTGTCGTACTCGGAACAGGCCACGCTCTTATCGTCCGGATCCTCTTCTTTGATCTGATGTCCCAGGAACCCTGATTTCCGGTTGTAGACGACAATGAGATTGGAAAGAGCAACTGTCCGGATGCTGATTTCGGAAAAGCTGGTGATCTCAGTCTGGCGCGGATAGAGGTGGCCGTATTTTTTCAGCAGATCATCAAGGAAGGAGATCGTAAAACCCACCATATCCTGCAAGGATTTGTGAATTTCTTTCATTCTTTTCCGGATCTCTTTGATTTCCTGGTGATGTTTGTTGATATCATGGCGGGAGATGCGTTTGATTTTGATCTCGAGAAGCCGTTCGATATCCTCTTTGCTGGCCGGTCGAATGAGCTGTTCTCGATATGCCGCGAGTGAATTATCTACCGATTTTATAACGGCCTGATAGCTGGTCTCCTCTTCGATATTTTTATACAGTCGCTCCTCGATAAAGATTTGTTCGAGAACCTTGGCGTGCAGCTTCTCTTCCAGCCGTCCCAATTCGATTTCAAGTTCTTTCTGAAGATCGTTCTGTAACTTCCTGGTGTTCTGATGTAATACCTCGCTTACAGTCGAGGTCTCGGGGTTCATTCCATTGATCAGGGTAAGATTAGGAACGATGGAGACTTCGCAATCGGTAAAGGCATAGAGGGCTTCGATGGTGTCCTTGGCGTATATGCCTCTGGCCAGTTTGATCTCGATCTCGATATTCTCCGCCGTATAATCGTTGATCGAGACTATCTTGATTTTCCCTGCCCTTGCCGCTTTTTCAATGGAATCGGTCAAGGACTGGGTGGTAGTCGAGTAGGGAATCTCTCTGATTATTATGGTTTTTTCGTTGGATTCCTCGATCCTTGCCCGGCATCTGACCTTGCCGTTGCCATCCTCGTAGTTGCTGACATCCATAATCCCCTTTTGCTGAAAATCGGGATACAGCACGAACTCTTCCCCGCGCAGGATATTTTTTTGGGCTTCGAGCACCTCGCAAAAATTGTGGGGAAGGATTTTGGTGGCCATGCCGACGGCAATGCCTTCCGCGCCCAGGAGCAGCAACAACGGAATTTTTGCCGGAAGAGTAACCGGCTCGAGCATCCTGCCGTCGTAGGATTCGATGAAATCGGTAAGATCTTTGTTGAACAGAATCTCTTTGCCAAGGGGGGAAAGCCGGCATTCGATATACCGCGCAGCCGAGGCTCGATCTCCGGTGAAGATGTTGCCGAAATTTCCCTGCTGTTCAATCAGATACTGTTTGTTGCTCAGGTTGACGAGAGCCGCAAAGATGGATTGGTCGCCATGGGGATGGAGCTTCATGGTCTCCCCCACTACGTTGGCAACCTTGTGAAACCGGCCGTCCTCCATGTTGTGCAGAGTCTGGAGCAGGCGTCGCTGGACGGGTTTCAAGCCATCTTCAAGGGATGGGATCGCTCTTTCACGAATAACATAAGAGGTGTATTCGATGAAGTTCTTGTCAAATAACTGATGCAGCTTGCCTGGATGGGGTTCCATTGTCTCTCGGTAAAGTGAATGCGAACGCGGTTCGTCTTGATCCCTTGGATTCTATTCTTATTGGAGCGTTATGAAATGCGGACTAATTGACGACGACCAGGTGATCCATAATATACTTTCGTCGAATCGGCGTGTTCTTGCCCATGTAGAAAGAGAGCACCTTGTGTACCTCGCTCAAGGAATCGAGGGTCACGCTTTTGATGCGGATGTCGGGGCCGATAAATTGTTTGAATTCCTTGGGAGATATCTCACCCAAACCTTTGAACCGGGTGGTTTCCACCACGGCAGCTTTGTTGCCCTTACTTAATTTTTTGGTCGCTTCCTGCTTTTCCTGCTCCGAGTAACAGTATATCGTTTCCTGTTTGTTCCGGACCCGGAAGATAGGGGTCTCGAGGACGTAGACGTAGCCTAGTTTGACCAAGGGCTCGAAATAATGAAGAAAAAAAGTGAGCAGCAGGTTTCGGATATGCAAACCGTCGACATCGGCATCTGTGGCCAGAATGACCTTGTCATACCTGATGTCGGAAATGGATTCTTCGATATTGAGAGCCCTCATCAGGGCGTACAGTTCTTCGTTTTTATACAGCATTGCCATTTTCTGGCCGTAGACATTCATCGGTTTTCCCTTCAGCGAAAAAACCGCCTGAGTCATCGGGTCCCTCGATGAGACGATCGAGCCGGCCGCCGATTGGCCTTCCGTAATGAAGATCAAACTCTCTTTGCCGGGTTCCGTCGGCTTGTTCTTGGTCGGATGGTATTTGCAATCCTTGAGCTGATCGATTTTCAGAGCCACTTTCTTGGCATTGGCCCGGGCTTCCGAGCGGACGCTCTGTAGTTCCTTTCTGACATTTTCATTGCGGATGATCTTTTCGATCAGCCTTTGCGCGGATTCGGTGTCCTTGTACAGTGCGCTGGAGACGGCATCCCTTACCTTGCCGGCAATCCATGACCTGATTTCGGTATTGCCCAGTTTGTTTTTGGTCTGCGACTCGAAGACGGGATCTTTGACTTTGATGGCCAGGGTACCGACTATGCCGTCGCGCACGTCGGTGTTGATAAATTTCTTGCCGGAAAACTCATTGATACCCTTCAGGATCCCTTCGCGGAAGGCGGAAAGGTGGGTGCCTCCTTCGCTGGTGTAGGTGCCGTTGACAAAGGTGAAGTAGCAGTCGCTGAAGGTGTCGGTATGGGAAAAAGCAAACTCAAGCGTTGCATCGCGGTAGTAGATGGGGGTGTACAACTCTGCGCCGTCCAGTTCCTTGCCGAGCAGGTCAAGCAAGCCATTGGCCGAGTAAAATACCTTCTTGTCAAAGTAAATTTTCAGCCCGGCATTGAGGTAGGCATATCGCCAAAGGCGTTTTTCGACAAACAACGAATCGAAAGCAAAGTCGGGAAACATGGCAGCCGATGGCAGAAACTCGATGCAGGTGCCGTTTTTCTCTTCGGTCTCACCTTCCTGTTGATCAATCAGTTTGCCGTCATTGAATTTGGCAGCAACAAATTTGCCGTCCCGATAGGAAGTTACAATGAAAAGCTCAGATAAGGCATTGACTGCCTTGGTCCCCACACCGTTCAAACCGACGGAAAACTGGAATACATCGGTGTTGTATTTTGCCCCGGTGTTGATGGTCGAAACACAGTCGACGACTTTGCCAAGCGGAATCCCCCTGCCGAAATCCCTCACCGTCACATAGCCGGTGGGATCGATGGCGATATTAATCCGTTTGCCCGCTCCCATGATGAATTCGTCAATGGAATTATCGACAACCTCTTTCAAAAGAATATAGATGCCGTCATCATGGTTGGAGCCATCTCCCAGCCGACCGATATACATCCCCGGACGCTTTCGGATATGGTCGAGAGAACTCAGGGTTTTTATCTTGCTTTCATCGTAAGTAGTTGTAGATACGTTCATATTTAGATCAATCCGGCAGAGTGGAAGTAGGTTGATGACACGGCATATTATTGCATTTCCAGTGAAGACGCAACCCTTCTGGAGCTCTTCCTGTGGTTGACACCGGGAATGATTCGAACGCTCGGAAGAAATAACGTAAGGGGAAAGAAAGTCAAGAATCCGGTGAGGCAGCTACATCATGCGTATTCGTTCGCAGTCCGGACAGATCCAGGTGGGGCCGTTGCTGATGCCCCATTTATTTTCTTCGAAACAGTCCTTGCAGATCATGAAGCCGCACGGGCAACTCCAGCAGAATTGCTGGGGTTTTTTGCAGCAGTGGCAGACGTAGTCGCCGCTTTTCCGTTTTCGATATCCTTGTGGGGCATCTTTATCTTTCATTGTACTTCTCCGCAAACCCAGTCGTAATAAGCATCGCTCACGTGTTGTATCTCCTGTCCAACGATTTCGGGCAGTTCATAGGGATGTTCCCGGACGAGGATGTCCTGCAGGGTTTGCCAGCGCTGCGGGGTGGTTTTTACGCTCATGGTAAACTCCGGCGTGGTGTTGACCTTTCCCTGCCAGCGATAGACGCTGGTGATGGGGCCTGAAATGTGGGCACAGGCGATAAGCTTGCGGTCAAGCAGCAACTGGGCGATGCGTTCGGCATCTTCTTTGCGGCTGAAAGTGGTTGATACCAACAGGAGAGTATTCATAGTTACTCCATCTTGAGGAGGCGAATCGAAAGTTACTGACGGCGTTTCGACGGAATCGTCGCTCGCGATAGCCATCGATCTGTTTTTCATGCATCTCTTCTTCGCATCTATTATAATCTCTTGTCCGGCAATTCAAGGCGAAACAACAAATATCTATGACATTCAACAGGTGCAATATGTTTCTAGTGGTTGACATCGGAAACTCTCATACGGTGACGGGTATGTACGAGAACGACATACTCATCGGCCAATGGCGGCTGAAATCCGATCCCAAGAGTACCGTCGATGAACTGGCGATACGCTATCACACGCTGTTTACCATGGTTGGTATTCAGAAGGAAAAGATCAGGGGAATAATCGTCGCCAGTGTCGTGCCCACCCTGGAAACGGCGTGGGTGTCATGCTGCCGGAAGCATTTTTCGGCTTTTCTGGAAAACGATATTGTTGTCGTTGCCGTGGATCGTCTGGTCGATATGATTCGGGTTAAACTCGACAATCCGCAGGAAGTTGGGGCCGATCGTCTGGTCAATTCCATCGCCGCCTGGGACACTGCGAAGTGCAAGCAGGTGGTCATCGATTTCGGCACAGCCATTACCTTTGACTGTGTCACCGAAAAATGCGATTATCTGGGCGGCACCATCCTTCCCGGTATTGCCATTTCCCTCGAGGCCCTGGCCCAAAGAACCGCCAAGCTTCCCCATATCGATGTTTCGGAGGCGCCCGCCAGCATCATCGGTAAATCGACGGTTCAGGCGATGAAGAGCGGCATTTTGTATGGCTATGGCGCGATGATCGACGGTCTGGTCAGCGGGATCAGAAAGGAAATGGTGGAAAAGGCGGACGAGCCGTTTCGGGTGGTGGCAACCGGCGGGATGTCCGGTCTCATCGCCCCATTTGCCACGACCATCGATGTCATCGATCCCCTGCTGACCCTGAACGGTCTGGCCATCATTTACCGGAAATTGACGCAACGATGATCATTCCTCTTTATCCACCTGTCTTGCAGAAAGGCGATACGATTGGCGTAATCGCACCGGCCGGCCATTTGGCCAACCGGGAGCGTTTTTCCCGCGGGGTCGGAATCCTGCAGGAAATGGGCTTTCATGTGAAGTTCCCGCGGGAGTTCTGGCCCGGCCACGATTACCTTGCCGACACCGATGACAATCGAGGCGGGGAAATCAATGAATTGTACCGGGACCCGGAGGTGAAGGCCCTCATTGCTCTCCGGGGAGGCTATGGCTGTATCCGGATGATCGATAAAGTAGACCTGGAATTGATCCGCAACAATCCAAAGCCAATCATCGGTTTTTCCGACATCACCATCCTGCTGAACTACCTTTTTGCCAAAACCGGCCTTGTGTCCTTTCATGGACCGGTGACGGCCTCGCTCGGAGACGCCAGCCGGGAAGCGCTTGAACGGCTGTATCTTTCCCTCACCGGCGGGTGGTCGCAGCCGATATCCGCTGGGGAAACGGAGATACTGAAGAAAGGGCCGACGGCTACGGCCCCCCTCGTGGGAGGGAACCTGGCAAGCCTTGTCACCCTTCTCGGCACCGCCTATGATTCTTCATGGGATGGCAAGATAGTTTTTTTGGAGGACGTGAGCGAGCCCGCCTATAAAATCGACAGGATGCTCACGCAATTGAAGCTGGCCGGCAAACTCGACCACATCGCCGGCCTCATCCTCGGCAATTTCTCCTTCGCTCACCACTCGCATGCCGAAAAGGCGAGCTATCTGGATAGGATATGGATCCGTGCACTGGAACTCTGTAAGAGCAAAAGGATAGCTGTCTGGGGGAATTTTCCGTCAGGCCATTGCCCCCGCAATCTGACGCTGCCCCTTGGGGCAGTAGCCGAAATGGATGGCGATAGGCCATTGCTCTCCTTTCCTCCGGCATACGGCGCCTAAGGGATATGATGTTTGACTTGCACGGCGATACATGCTATAGAAAGGAGGCATGCAAGGGCAATGATGTGTAACTTGTTCATTAACCTCAACAATTAATAATAAACGTTACGTGAACGCATGAAACGACCATTCCATACCATTCTGCTCACCGGACTCTTCGGTCTCTTTCTCTCTACTTCAGCAGGCGCCGCCGATTATCTCACCGTAACCACCGACAATGCCAATGTGCGCACCGGTGCCGGAACCAATTATCCTTCCTCGATGGAGCTTTTTCAGGGTTACCCGCTCAAGGTATTGAAAAAAGTCGGCGAATGGTACCAGGTCGCAGATTTTGAGAATGACTCCGGCTGGATCCATCAGAGTGTGGTGAAAAAAGGTGATTCGGCAATCGTGAATTCCGACAAGAGCGTGAATATGCGCAGCGAGCCATCGACCGAAAGCGCCGTGGTTGCCGATGTCGAACGGGGGGTAGTGGTAACGGTACTGGCGACCAAGGGTAAATGGACGCAGGTACGTCATGCGAGCGGCACCACCGGGTGGATATTTGCTCCCTTGCTCTGGCCCTGATAGAGGATGTCGCAGATCGTCTTGTCCAGGGTCAAGGGCAGACGCACCTTCTGTTTCGATTTGTTGGCGAAGAGAAAATAGCCTTCCTCCAAGCCATGCAAGAGTAGGTTTTTAGTGATTTCCACATCTTTTCGGCAGTACTGCCGAATGAGATCGAGGCGCCCTTCCTTATACCACTGCAGGGCCTGCAGCCCATCCGCCGTTTTTTTCGTGCCGAGAGTGTGTTCGGCAAGGCTGTCAAGGCGCAGTCGATAGCCAAGGTATTTATGGACTTCCTCCAGAAGGTCAAGTGAGGGAAGTCGGTTGAGATCGAGATCGGTATAGCCGGACAACACCCTGTTATCAAACCGTTTGTTGTTGAAGCCAACCACCAGGTCGAAGCTGTTCAGGTGATCGACAAGCTGATCGATTTCATCCTCCAGATAGGTAACATAATCGTCCATTTCCGAATCGAACACAATCGCCACAGACACTCCCATGCGGTGGGCCTGGTTCCAGCCTCCGACTTCCTCGGCGGAGCGGATCGTTTCAAGATCAAAAACCCCGTACTTGGCCGGCAGGGCGTCGAGCCCCATTCGGGCTGGACGAAGGTGATGTACTGCAAGGCCTTTGGGAAAGAATGAAATCCCAGGAAGAGTCAATTCCTCCACTGCTCTCGCCGCTTCCGGCTGGTCGGCCGGTTGTTCCTGCTCCTTCAGCATTTCCTCCAGTAACCTGAGGCAGGCCTGCTTGTCGATCGGTCTGTTGCCGGAACCGCATTTCGGCGAATGCACGCATGACGGACAACCAGTTTCGCAACCGCAGGAAGCGATGGTCCGGCGGGCTTCCCGCAGGAGAAGATCTATCTGCCGGAATGCCTCTTTGGCCAGGCCGACTCCCCCCGGATACCCGTCATAGACAAAGATCGAGGCTTGTTCCGTCTGGGCATGGAAGGGGCAGGAGATGCCGCCGATATCGTTGCGGTCGCATAGCACAAGTAACGGAAAAAGGGCGATCATCGCATGTTCCAGGGCGTGGATCGCTCCCATGAAGTGCAGCTTTTCCTGCTCGAATAAGGCGACTAAAGAAGGCGGGATGTCGAGCCACAGCCCCTCGCTTTCAATCGTCTGCTCGGGCAGTTCCAGGCTCGCGGTCGAAACCAGTTTCTGCGTATGATTATTGCGTTTTTGGTAACCTGTCACCTTTTCGGTGACCCTCACCCTGCCAAAAGATACTCGGGCGGAAAAAGTGGCTTTGGTGGCAATTACCTCCAGGATCTCCGTCCTTTTTTCCGCCATCGGCCTGGTGAAATAGCTGGGAGACTCACGTCGAACGAGAATTTCGTTGGCCTCAAGATCAAAGTGATCGACAACCCAGATTTTCGAGCGATGCAGATACACCGCGCCGGGGTGACATTCTTTCAGTCCGCGAAGGTTGTCGATCTCGCCGATAATCTCGCCTGATTCCCCGTCGATAATGGCCATTTGCGCCCCTCCGCCGCGCAGGCTGACATGGCGCTGGGGGTATTTTCTTGCCGAGATCCACTGGTCGCCTGCGGCAGTCTGCAGCAGCGCGCCGGAAAGAGCGAGCGCCTCGACCCGTTGCTGGATCATCAAGCTTTCAAGAAGCTTTTCCGACACGAAGATCGGCAGTTCGGCGCCGCAGCAGTGGAGATGGCAATCCATGATCGAGGTATTGTCCGGGTTGAGCACCGCTGATTCCGGCGATCTGCGGAAAAAATCCTCGGGTTGTTTCATGAAGTGCTGATCCAGGGCATCTTCCTGGCCGATAAGGATGGTGGCGGAATTTCTTCGTCCCCGGCCCACTCTGCCGCCACGCTGCCAGGTGGCCATGATCGACCCCGGATATCCCACCAGGATGCAGAGATCCAAGTCGCCGATGTCGATGCCCAGTTCGAGGGCGGAGGTGGAGATGACCCCCAGAAGTTCGCCGGAGAAGAGCATCTTTTCGATCTCGCGCCGTTCTTCCGGCAAGAATCCGGCGCGGTAGGCACTGAGTTTGGCGGAAAGTTCCCCCAGGCGCGGGGCGGTCCACATGTTGATGAGTTCGGTCATCTTGCGCGACTGGGTGTAGACGATGGTCCTGAGGCCCCTCTTCACCGCCGCCTCGAGAAGCTGGCAGGCGGTGTAGGCGGCACTGTCCCAGGGGTTGATGAACAGCATATGTTTTTCCGCCTGGGGGGCGCCCGATTCGGCGATTACCTCGACCGGCCGGTCCAGCAACAGTCTCCCCAGTTCCCCGGGGTTGCCGATGGTCGCGGACAGCAGAATGAAAACCGGCTGCGCCCCGTAATGGGCCGCGATGCGGACCAAACGGCGGATGACCCAGGCCATATGGCTGCCGAGCACCCCGCGGTAGCTGTGTACCTCATCGATGACCACATATCGCAGCCTGCCGAAAAAAGACTGCCAGTTGCGGTGATACGGGAGCATGGACAGATGCAGCATTTCCGGGTTGGAGAGTAGAACCTTGGGCGGATTCTCACGAATCTTTCTTCTGGCGTAGCTCGAGGTGTCGCCATCAAAGAGGGCGGCGAAATGCGGATGATTGCTGCGGATTTCGTCTGGAAGCCTGGCAAACAAGCCTTCCAGCACCTTGTACTGATCCTGGGCGAGGGCCTTCAAGGGGAAGAGATAGAGCGAATGGCCGGGATCCTGCCGAAAAAGATCGTTCAGGACCGGGAGATTGTATATCATGCTCTTGCCCGAGGCGGTGGGCGTGGCGACCAGAACATCCCGGCCTTCGAGGATCTTTGCTATTGCCCGGCACTGGTGGGTGTAGAGGCGTTCGATCCCTGCCTGCCCGAGACATCCCCGCAGCGGGTCGGATAGCGGGGGGAATTGGGGATCATACTCCCCCTCTTTTTCCGGTTGAATTCTGTGACAGACCACCTGCGGACCGAATTTGGCCGAGGCCTTGAGCGAGGCTACATATTCTGCAATGTCTGCGATCATGATGAAGTGCGAAGCGACCCGAAGCTGCCCAGGCTATTATAAACAGTTGCTTAAAGACTTGATTATGGATATTTTGCACAGCATCTTTGCAAATATGTAATGCCCGGTGATTTTCCCTTTTATACCACATTCAGCCGGGAAACAACGAATCTTTCACTCCGACGATACGTTCAATCATGCTTTCCATCGCCACCCTCGGTCCTGTCGGATCCGATAGCCATCAAGCGGCCTGCCAATATGCTCCGGGTGCAGAGTTGCTCCTGTTCAACCGCATTGCTGATGTCCTTGCGGCCTTTCGTGATGGTCTGGCCGATCGCCTGCTGATTCCGGTTTACAATACCCGGGAGGGAGAAATAAAGGATTATTTTCGGCTGGTTGCGAGAATGGAGCAAGGTTTCTGGGTGGATAATATCGTCCTGCCCATTCATCTTTCCTTAGGTGCCCTGGCAAATCCCGATAAGGGAGGAGCGGAAATCACCACCATCGTCGGCCGGGGGTCGGTGTTCAGGCAATGCGACGAATTTATCGATGAACATTATCCGTACGCCACGCTGATGAAGGTTCCGGATATCGAAGCGGCGATGACGGCTATCAAGTCGGAAAACAAGCAAGGTCATGCGGTGATCGATTCCGAGGAGCTAGTCAAAAAGCATGGTTTTACGCTGATCGCACGAGAAGTGGTCGCCCATAATCGCACGAGGTTTGCCATCATCGGCCGGGAATTGGCACCGGTCTCGGGTTACGATGCCACCGCAGTCATAACCAGGCCTCTGCGCGACCGGGTGGGAATGCTCGCCGATATCCTGGGAGAGTTCACCCGGCGGGGAATCAATATCCTCGATTTGCAGTCGGAAAACGATATCAAGACCCAGAAATTGCAGATCTACGTTGAAATAGAGGGCCACGTCAACGACCGCATGCTGAAAGACGCCCTGCAGACCATTGAGAAAGTTGTTATTCAGGAGGACGACTCGTTGAAGGTTCTGGGTTCTTTTCCCCGGGTGGATATGCGGGTGAAGAAAATCAAAGCCTTCGGGTTCATCGGCAGCGGGGCCATGTCCAAATGGTTCGCCGACCGGCTGCAGAACGAAGGGTATAAAACTCTCGTTACCGGCCGTTCAACCCCCGTTACTCCGGAAGAAATGATCAACCAGGTAGATGTAGTCGCCGTCTGTGTGCCGATCTCGGTCACATCCGAAACTATCAGAAATTATGGTCCCCTGCTGCGGGACGGCCAGGCTCTGATCATCCTGGCCGGCGAATCGGAAAATACTATCAAGGCTTCACTCGAGTCAACCAGTCCCGGGGTCGAGGTGATGTTTGTCCACAATCTCTGGGGGCCGCAGGCCCTGACCATGAAGGAAAAGAATGCCGCTATTGTGCGCACCCATAGAAGCGGATGCTTTTGCAGTGAATTCGAAGCTTTTCTCTACAAACACGGGGCAGACATCAATCACGACAGCGCCTCCGAACACGATCTGCTCATGGGAGTCGGACAAAAATTGCCGACTACGATTTCCGTGGCTCTCGCCAAGACGCTGCGGGAACACCGGATAAATTGCGACGATATTAACAGCCATTCTACCCTGACTTCTCTCTACGGAATCCTGGCAATGGCTCGCGTTCACAATCAGAATCCCCGAACTTATGCGGAAATAATGGCCACATCCGGAGACGGCAGAAAGATTGTGCGGACTTTTGCTAAGAATCTCATTCTGCTCATCGAACTCGCCGAGCAGGGCAAGATTACCGAACTCACTACAATTATGGATGAAAATACCGACTTTATGCCCTCGTCGTTCCTCCAGGCCAGGATGAAACAGGCAAAGGCGGTCGACGAGCTGATGAGTCATCCCAACATGAAGATTTATTAAAATCGATTGTAATTTTTTGCATACGCAAATTAGAGTGCATAATATTTTCACTTACAATCAATACCCGCCGGTGCACCGGCAGTTTTCTATTGTTTCAAGGAGCGGTATATGAGTTACAATTTGAGTTTTCTAGATGAGGAAAAGATCTGTCCGAAATGCCAGGGAAAGCTGTCCTGCTGTGAGGCGCCGCCTATTCATGTGGGCGACGGCCTGGGCTGGGGATCGGAGGTTCTTTTTATCTGCCTCAATGATGCCTGTCCGACTTTCCTGAACGGCTGGGACCAGATTGAAAAGCGCTACGGACATCATGCTTCCTATCGATATATGGAACTGCCGGGCAGCAAGGAAGGCAACTTCATGATGGTTGGCAACAGTGATGCCTTCAAGGGTTGTGTGATCGACAGGGAAATCCTGAAAGCGCAAAATGAGCGATTTGTCCGGGAAAAGGCAGCGGTCGAGGGCATGAAAACGTGCGTCGCAGAGAAAAATCTCGCTCCGGTCATGACCCTGCTGCTCGATGAGGCCGCCACTACGGACGCCAGGAAGTCCGCCGTAACCTATCTCATCAAATTGAACGATACGGCGTGCATCGATCCGCTCAGAAACCATAAGTTCAGAGATACCGCCTTTGAACATGAGGTCAATCTGGCGATACAAGCAATTCTCAAAGCGAATTTCAAGCAAGAGTGCCCGCATTGCCTGGAGATTATTAAAGCTCAAGCAAAAAAATGTTTACACTGCAAAGAAAACCTGTAAGAAATTTGCCCTTGCAAAAGGTTTTTCAAACGAGTATATAGGACAGGCTTTTCAGCACAATATGTAACGTGGTGGGCGTAGCTCAATTGGTTAGAGCACCTGGTTGTGGCCCAGGAGGCCGTGGGTTCAAGTCCCATCGCTCACCCCACGATAAGGAAAACGGGCTCAGGTGAACAACCTGCAGCCCGTTTTTTTGTCCAGGCGACTGAGTTGTTGCCGTTACGGTGTTGTCTCTTCGCGAAAACCATAATCTCTTGGGTGTTGCCAGGCCCTCGATACTCGTGTCTGTCCAGAAATGAGATATTTTGTTCTAAATCGAGGCGCTCGATAAATTTAACCGCAGGCATATAGTTGATATTCCGAGGATTAAATTTTGAGAGCAACGAAGAGTTAGGGTAAAATAGCCATTTATGGACAGATACTAGCTTTTTCAGGGAAAATCTTTTACAGTACGTGCCCTTACAGCAAGTTTCGCTCTTTGCCCCTTTACCTTGGTCAGGTTGTCCATGCCGAATTTTATATCAATCGACACTCCGGAAATACTCCCGCTGCTTTTTCAGCCACCTGGGCACATACCAGACGATTGTCCGGCCTATGCTCAAGACATCGTACTGACTGTAGCACCGGAAATATCCTTGGCCTGCCGATTCTACAACTGTGCGCCCGATGCCCCCACCCTCCTCTATTTCCCCGGCGGCAATGAATCCTGCGCAAGCTTCGATGTCGAGGCGGAAAATTTTATCCGACACGGTATGAACGTATTTCTCGCATCGTACCGGGGCGATGGCCGGAGTACCGGGACTCCCTCGGTTGCAGCATTAATAAGCGACGGCAGAAGCCTTTTGCTCCAGGCCGCCGAGTGGTTGCAGTCCCAGGGTTATTCCGGAGCTCTTTTTGTCATGGGGCGATCGCTGGGGTCCGTCTGCGCCATCGATATCGTTCTCAGCCATGGCGAAATGGTGAAGGGATTGTTCATCGAAAGCGGGTTCAGTGAAACTGCGTCAATCCTGCAGGCGCTGGGCGTGCCGCCATCCGCCGTACCGTGTACGGAGGCTGAAGGTTTTGACAACTTACGCAAGATTGCCGGAATAAAATTGCCGACGATAATTTTTCACGGTGTAAAAGATTGTCTTGTACCGGTGGTGCAGGCAGAAAAGCTGCAGGCAGCGTCCGGGGCCAGAAACAAGCAGTTCTATATTATTCCCGGTGCGGATCACAATACGGTCAGCAAAACTGGGGGAACACTCTATTATCAAAAGATCAAAGAGGTTATCAATGGGGTTTGCGGTGTGAACACCTGGCGTCAGCGCCGCAGGGAATTCAAGGGAGGCCGGACGGGAGAGAGTGCATGAAGAGAACGAATTACCTTTCCTGGGATGAGTATTTCATGGCGGTTGCCCTGTTATCGGCCCAACGCAGCAAAGATCCGAATACTCAGGTGGGTGCCTGCGTTGCCAACGAACAGAATAAAATCGTCGGTGTCGGATACAACGGCTTTCCCTGGGGGTGCTCGGACGACGAACTGCCTTGGGAACGCCAGGGCAAATATCTTGACACCAAATATCCCTATGTCTGTCATGCGGAACTGAACGCCGTGCTCAATTCCATCTCGATGGATCTCAGAAACTGCCGTATTTACGTCGGCTTATTTCCCTGTAACGAATGCACCAAGGTTATCATCCAGGCCGGCATAAAAGAGATTATCTATCTGTCCGACAAGTACAGCGCCACCGATCAGATCAAAGCGGCGAAGATCATGCTCGATAAATGCCCTGCCATTTCCTACAGGCAATTGAAGACCAGTCTCAAGGAACTGACGATAAGTTTTGTCCCTCCCGAGTTGTAGGGCCCTGGCGCGTATTTCCGTTATTTGATACGCTTCAATGGAGAAGATGTCTTGCCGCTTTTCTCTGCGGAGCTTTGGGTCTCTCCGTTTTCATCAAAGTCCACCGCTTTGACAAAACGTTCCTCCCCGCCCATGGTGAAGATTTCCTGGCCGCTGAATTGTGCCGTCCTAAGAGTCCATGTCATCTTTTGCAGCGGCACGGAAAGCAGGGTGAAATGGACATGCCACCATTCATCCCGACGGGTGGAGTCCCTCTCAATTTTGTTCACATAGGCGTAAAAAAGCATCTTCGGCTCTTTCGCCGCAATCAGCACAATATCTCCGGCACTGGTGGTGTCTTTGAAGGAGATAAGCCGTTTCAGTTCTTCTACAATCTTTTGCATATCTTACTCCTTTGCAGTGCTTGAGTTGTTGGAAATGTCCGTGACGGAATCGATGATCAACATGTGGTCGGTGATATGGCTGCGGGAGGTGGAAGACCTGTACATCATGGCCCCATCCAGGAGAGGATTGACGATCTTTTTCAGGACGATGCGAATTTTCATGGCGATCTCTCGATCTTCGATGGCGATGAAGGTGCCAAGTACCTCAAGAAAATTTTCTACCATGGATATGAGTTGAACGTTGTTGAGATAGGTTACCGAGTTGTTCTTCTCGGCAACCCCCGGATCGATTTTTCGAACCGCAGCAATATTCGCCAGAGAGATCTTGCTGCCATGGGTATCGATTACCCTGCGCAACAGTGCAGTGCTATTGCCGAAAAAAAAGTAGTCCTGCCAAAAGCCGTAGAGGGGCAGCAGGCCATCCTGAGGCCCCTGGCTCCAGTAGCGAAACCAGGCTGAACCGTAATCTTCCTCTTGCAGCGGCAAATCGTATGTTTGCAGGAGCTTGTCGATGATGCCCTTGAATTCCTCGATTTTGTCGACCCGGATAAAAAAGATGCCGAGAGGAAAGGGAAACAGGGCGTCCCGGGGGCCTTGCTCCACGATCATGCTCGCTTCTTCGCCAAAGAGGGCAAAGGTTGACGAAGCATCTTTTCCGGTAACCGTCTTCAGCCGATCCAAAAAATCCGCCAGCCGACGATCATGCTGGGCACCGTCCTCGATATACATCGAAAAATTCTTAAAATTTAAAGTGTTCGACCAATAATAGATCATCGGGTCCCCAGTGGCGAGAGACAGCATGGAAGATTTCACCGGCGGAGTCTGCACGTAGTTTATGGCAAATGCATTGACTTCCTGTTTCTCAAAACGAATGAGTATTTTGTTTTCTATCCGCTCTTCCTTTCTCCAGGCAAGATACCCCAGGCCATTGAAACCGGCAGTGGAATGCAATCCCCGCAACAGCAGGTCTTTGCCCGGAAAACTGTAGCCTTCGCCAATGGATGAGATGAACTGACGGACTTTCTTCATCGGCACGAAGATAAAGCTGTCCGGGGCGGTGAAATGTTCTCTGATCTCCTTAAAGTCGAGATCTGTCGTCAGGGCGGGCAGTTCCCCGTCGACGGTATCGATACAGCGGCGCAAATGATTTTCGTTTCTGCTCAAAACTGCAAAACCCTTCAGGAGTACGAGCGAAAAAGGTTGTTCACCAAGGAGGACTCGATGTATCCGATACGTACCGTATTGTGAACTGGAGAGCATGCGGTTGTCGCTGTCGGCTGAGTTTTTTCCCGTAATGTCGTGCCACTCCCGTGGGTTCTTGGGCTGCATGACGACGACTGTGTTATTTTGCAGAAAACCAATGGCATCCGTTTCCGCTTCTGAATCAACCGGCTGCATCAGGGCCACAGCCACTTTCTTACCCAGGACCTTATGAAAAATCGGATCGTCCTGTGCGACTTTATATGTATTCAGAATACTTTTTATCAAAGTTACGGAGTTATCCTGAACGCCGATTTCTTGAGCTACAGCCATAAAATCAATAGACTCAAGATGTTGACCAAACCGTGAGGCGGCAAACCGTTTCAAGGCATCTGCACCTTCTTGCTGTTCCAGATAGAGGAGTACGGTCTGGGGAATAAATCTTGCCATATCATCTTCTTCATCAACCTCAATGCGCATGGTGAACAGGTAGACAAAGACGAGAAGGATCGAGGCGTAGATCAGAAATGCACTGGTCTTCATGAGAGGGTTCTGGGTTGTTCCTGCCTGAAGTTGAGGGATGATGAACTCATATCTCATGACGGCAGAATTGCACCGCCTCGGCGATATGCGCCGTTTCTATGGCCGGCGCCATATTCATGTCGGCTATGGTTCGGGCAATCTTCAGCACCCGGTGGTAGGCTCTGGCTGAAAGGCCCAGCCTCTCGACGCTTCTTTTCAAAAGCTGAGCCGACGAGGAATCGAGCCGGCAAAACTCCTCCAGGAGCCGGGCGCCCATCTGACTGTTGCAATAGATCCCGGGATAGTCAGCAAATCTTTGCTCCTGAACACTCCTGGTTCGGTCCACACGCGCTTTGATTTCCCTGGAACTCTCGCCTCGCTGGCTGTCGCTCATTTCACTGTAGTCGAGGGCCGCGACCTCAAGGTGCAGATCGATTCGATCGATGAGCGGGCCGGAGATCTTGCCGGTATACCGTTTGATATCCGCTTCCGTACAGTTGCATCTGTTGCGACGATCGCCGGAAAAGCCGCAGGGACAGGGATTCATGGCGGCAATAAGGGTGAAACGGGCTGGAAAGGTCAGTGTCATGTTGGCGCGGGCGATGGTCACCTCGCCGTCTTCGAGCGGCTGGCGCAGCACTTCCAGGACATGTTTTTTGAATTCCGGCAACTCATCGAGGAAAAGGACACCGTTATGGGCAAAGGAAACCTCTCCCGGTTGCGGAATGCTGCCGCCCCCGATAAGACCGGCATCGGAGATGGTATGATGGGGCGATCGGAAGGGTCGGGTGGAAAAGACCGTGGTTTTTTCGGCATTGATGCCGGCGACACTGTAGATTTTGGTGGTTTCCAGGACCTCATCGAGGGTCATGGCCGGCAGAATGGTCGGAAATCGTCTGGCAAGCATAGTCTTGCCCGAGCCGGGCGGACCTTTCAGCAGGATGTTGTGCCCGCCCGACGCCGCGATCTCAAGTGCCCTCTTGACATGTTGCTGCCCTTTGATTTCGGCAAAATCGACATCGTAGGTTGTGGTATTCGCCATCTCCGAGAGCGGAGCCCGGGAGAACACCGCTGTTGATGAGGGCAACCCGGCAAGAAACTCCACTGCCTGGGGAAGGGACGAGACGGGGATAATGTCAATGCCATCGAGTGCAATCTGCGCCTCGGCAATATTTTCTTCCGGAATGATAATGCCTGTCAGACCCTGTTCTTTGGCCGCGAGAATAATCGGCAGAATGCCGTTCACCCTGTGGACTCCGCCGTCAAGGGAGAGTTCGCCGACGATGCAGTACCGCCCGTCCCTGCCCCTCTTTAAGATTTCAGTGGCTTCCAGAATACCGATGGCGATCGGCAGATCGAACCCGGCGCCTTCTTTTTTTATATCCGCCGGGGCAAGATTGACGGTTATCCTGTTGTTCGGAAATTTGTAGTTGCAGTTCTTGATAGCCGCTTTGACCCGGTCCTTGCTTTCCCTTACTGAACTGTCGGGCAGGCCCACCGTCGAAAACGTCGGCAGGCCGTTGGCAACGTCAACCTCGACCTGAATCAACCATCCGTGAATGCCGAGAACTGAACAACTGGTAATTTGAGCGAGCATGTTTTTGTGTTTTGAGGCGAACCGAGTAGTCGAATGAATTACAGCACTATGTTTTTCTGGTAAAATTTCTGCATTTCCGGCGAAAATGCACCATTTTTTTGGCTATAGACATAAAATGGCGGGAGGATCTTCGTACCGGTTCCGCCGTTTTTCAGACAATGGACGAGAACCAGCCGGGCTTCGCTTTCTTCCTGCGGGTAGCCGTAGATAAACTGCAGCTTTTTGACTTCGAGCCGGTAACGACTAGCCAGAACAGTAAATCGGGCGATCTGGCCCGCCGGATAGATGCAGTACACGGAACCCTTATTTCGTACTGCCGCAGCCGACGCCTGCAGAAAATCATCGAGGGTAGCAAGGCATTGGTGACGCGCCAGTTTGGCCTCCGTATTATCGCTTTCCCGGCCTGAACCGCATTGATAAAACGGTGGATTACAGACGACGGTATCAAACGACTCGGCTGGAACCAAATCTAGGATTTTTTTGATATCACCTGCCAAGACCCTGCCCTTTTGTCCCAGCCCGTTGACTTTCAGGTTACTTGCCGCAAGATCGGTCAGACCCTCCTGGATTTCCAGACCCACTACTTCCTGTATCCGCTCCCCCCAGCGATAGAGCAGAATCAGCATAATGATGCCGCAGCCGGTACCCAAGTCAAGAATGCGGTCGCCTCTGCGCACTTCGGCAAAATGGGCGAGCAGCACCGCATCAATCGAGAAACGATAACCTGCCGTATGCTGGCAACAGGTCAGGTCTCCGTCGAAGAGACTGTCTCCTGTTATCCCCTCTTTGTCTTGCGAATTATCGCGTTCCTCCACGAACCACTCCAGGATCAAAAAACCGATGAATTTTGGGTTGACGATGGCAAAAGGAATGTATACCTCCTGAAAGAAATGTAAACTGAATTCTTGCGGTTTTGATTTCTCTGCCGGTCCTCGAAGTCTCATTTCAGATTGGGCAGGGTCTCCTGAAAAATGTCCCGAAGGTGTAGCGGCGAGGAGACAAATAGTAGATGATTTAATCCCGGGATGGTATTACATTCCGCGAGCTGCAATTCTTTGCCATGTTCGGCATACGGTTGAGAGATATTTCAAAGGAGACCATCATGTTTGATATATTCATTAAGACGCATTTCGCCGGAGCTCATCACTTGAGAGAGTATCCGGGGGATTGTGAACAGCCGCACGGGCATAACTGGAAGGTGGAAGTGACGGTTCGGGCCACCGAACTGGACAGATACGGAATGGGTATCGATTTCAAAGTGTTAAAAAAGTTCGTCAAAGAGGTTATCGACAAACTCGATCATCACGATCTGAACAACCTCCCCTACTTCCAGGACAAAAATCCCTCTTC